>Ga0210385_10000106_pt1 | contig 92400 bp, 61 predicted proteins | sample IncBWH26OmetaG_FD_160107 | JGI IMG/M metagenome (GOLD analysis project Ga0210385, IMG submission 160107) | Forest soil microbial communities from Barre Woods Harvard Forest LTER site, Petersham, Massachusetts, United States - Inc-BW-H-26-O ... | reverse complement strand
GCCAGCGTCTCCGCGGTCACTTCCGCGCAAACCGCAACCTTGACAGCCTCCGCTGGCAGCGTAAGCAAGTCTTTCGCGCTGCAATTGAGCGGCGCTCCCACGCCAACACTCAGCGGCCTGACATGCGCAACATCGTCCTACACTGCTGCCGGCACCGATGCCTGCACCGTGACGTTGAGTGGCGCGGCGCCTAGCGGCGGCCAGGCCGTTTCGCTCGCAAGCAGCAGCACCTCGGTGGCCGTGCCCGCTTCGGTCACTGTCGCCTCGGGCGCAACTACAGCCAGTTTTACCGCCGCGGTCTCCGCGGTGACTTCCGCGCAAACCGCAACCTTGACAGCCTCGGCTGGCAGCGTAAGCAAGACCTTCGCGATCTCGCTGAGCGGAGCCACAACGCCCACACTCAGCAACCTCACCTGCGCAACATCGTCTTACACCGCGGCCGGCACCGATGCCTGCACCGTGACGTTGAGTGGCGCTGCTCCCAGCGGCGGAGTAAGCGTCTCGCTCGCAAGCAGCAGCTCGTCGGTGGCCGTGCCCGCGTCGGTCAATGTCGCCTCCGGCGCAACCACGGCAAGCTTCACTGCCACGGTCTCCGCGGTCACTTCCGCACAGACCGCAACCCTGACCGCCTCCGCTGGCAGCGTCAGCAAGACCTTCGCAGTGCAGTTGGGTACTGGGTCGGGCGTTCTGAGCGTCAATGCTACGTCAATCGCCTTCGGCAATGTTTCACTTAACTCACCTGCGACCCAGTCCCTGATCCTGAGCTCCACGGGGACAGGGGCCGTTACCGTCAGCAATGCGGTAATCACCGGTACTGGTTACTCGATGTCCGGCGTGACATTCCCGCTCTCTCTCAACCCCGGCAAGACTGCAACTCTCAACGTGCAATTTGATCCCACAGTGAAAGGAAGTTCACCCGGGGTCTTGACGCTCACCAGCAACTCCAAAGGTTCAACCAGCACAGTGATTGGCTTGAGCGGCACAGGCATCTCTGCTTCTGTCAGCCTTACTTGGACCGCTCCGGTCGACTCCGCGGACCCCGCAGTCGGATACAACATCTACCGCGCGGCGGGATCGAGCTCCACCTACCAGAAGCTCAACTCCACTGCAGACTCTTCCACCACATTTACCGACTCAACAGTTACTTCAGGAACCTTCCAGTACTACGTCACGAGTCTCGATGCAAGCGGCGCTGAAAGTGCTCCATCCACCGCCACGACCGTGACCGTTCCATAAGCCAGCAGAAGCCACGCTCAGTCTTCTAAAGAGCATCATTTGGCCACGCCGCCCGATACAAAATGTGCCGGGCGGCAAGCTCTCCCAACCTGGGCGCGGTTAATTGCATTCGAGCGGATGCGCAATTTGCATGGTAGAAAATACCCGTCGCGGAAAAAATTACATTTCCGACTCCGCCTGTCCCTGTGGATTTCTCGGCGTCATTTCGGCTCCATTTGTCCATTTACTAGAAAATAAACAGTTAAATTTCTAAAAACCTTTCCATTTAACTTTGGAACGCAATGTGCAGTAGCTCGTGCAGTCGATCCATGCTTCTTCATTTGCTTTCATCCACCACACGGAGCAGTACCTCGTGTAAGTCCACTCGCAATGGAATGCACCGCCTTATTTGCACCTATTCCAGGCGACTTCCGCACATCGAACCATAGTCCCTTGATCACATCGCACCATAGCTTCTTGATGTTGGTCTCTTTCGCAATTTTCCACGCGCATCCGCGGGCACACTCTTCAGATTCGAAGTGACGAATGTGACGCAGTGCGGATCAACCACATTCGAGTTTTGCTCACCCCAACTTGAGGATTGGATGCGCTTTTCTTGCTGAAGCGCTAACCTCTTTTCCACTAATTCGCAGCTGTGTGCGCCTTGGTCGACCTGTCGTATTTGGAGATCCTCAGAAGTGACGTTGAAGTGTGCGATTCAGAATCCGCAACCTGCCCCTACTTCCTTTAGGCATGACGATGTCGTCTTCGGCGGTTTTGGTTTGATCGCCAGGCACTTTCGCCCGAACTCCCAGCTTGTCTCAAATGCCGTCGTCAGGCTCTCCATCAAAGCCGCCGCCTTCGTCTGCTTCTGCGTTGCTCTGTCCGGCTGCGGCAGCGTGACTGTGAACGGAACAAAATCGACGCCTGGGTCTTTCAGTGCCGTACCGAATGACGTGAACTTTGGCACGGTCAACCTCGGCAACTCTGCGAATTCCAAGATCAACATTCTCAACTCGACTTCGACTGATGTAAAAGTCTCGAAGCTTGTCCTGTCCAGCGCTGCATTCTCCGTCGACGGCAGTGTCAAACTCCCGATGGTAATTGGTGCTGGTACAACGCAGGAATTGATCCTCCACTTCAAGCCAAGTCAACAGGAAACGGCGAATGGAACGCTCGTAATTGAGAGCGACGCAGCGTCCGCGCCAAAAACTACTGTCCAACTTTCCGGTACAGGAAAAGCCGCTACGGTCGCGGATGCGAATCCCGCGCCAAGCGATCTGACGTGCGCGGGCTCCTCCTACACAGGGGTTGCAACGGATGCTTGCACAGTCACCCTGACACAAGCAGCGCCTACCGGAGGTTTGACAATCGCCTTGGCGAGCGACAATGCCAATGTCTCCATACCGGCAACCGTGACCGTCGCTGCGGGAGCGACAACCGCGAACTTTAACGCGACAATTACACCCGTTGCTTCATCACAGTCTGTGACCCTCACGGCCAGCGCAAACGGAGTTTCGCAGTCCTTTGTATTGATCCTTAATCCGTCTGGAGTACTGAGTGCGTTTGCCTGCTCAGACTCCTCCTTGACTGGAGCGGGCACAGATCAATGCACGATCACTCTGAATGGGGGAGCACCCAGTGCTGGTGTCACTGTAAACCTCACCAGCTCCACTTCCGCGCTCTCGATCCCGTCAAAGGTTTCCATTCCAGCAGGCTCAGCGAGCGCAAGTTTTACCGCAACAGCCTCAGCAGTTAGCTCCTCGAAGTCTGCGTTGCTTACCGCCAACGCAAATGGCACTACGCTGACTTACACTGTCAAGTTGATTCCCTCCGTTTCAACCATGAGTTGGAGCGCCAACAGCCTTACATTCGACAATGTGAATGTAAACACTGCAGCCACACAAACCTTGACCTTGAAGTCTTCGGGGAGCATTCCACTCACAGTCTCGAGCGCGAGCGCATCAGGAAAGGGCTTCTCGATTTCCGCTTCAACCCTGCCGGTCACATTGAACCCGGGAGAGTCGACAACCCTTTCGGTGCAATTTGCTCCAACAGCAACCGGCAGCGCTAGCGGTCAAGTAGCCATCTCCAGCAATTCTTCCACTGGCAGCCCAACGTATGTCGTGCTCGCCGGAACTGGAGTCTCAAACACCGTAGCCCTTTCTTCGCTGACCTGTGCAACTTCCTCTTACACGGCGGCCGGCACGGATGCCTGCACAGTGGCTTTGAGCGGCGCAGCGCCGAGCGGCGGAGTGACCGTTTCGCTCGCAAGCAGCACCTCTTCAGTCGCAGTGCCTTCGTCGGTCACCGTCTCGTCTGGCGCCACGACGGCCAGTTTTTCGGCTGCTGTCTCGGCCGTCACAGCCACCGAGACAGCCACCCTCACAGCCTCCTCCGGCGGCGTCAACAAGACCTTTGCTCTCTCCCTGGCCGGAGCCGCAACGCCGACACTCAGCAACATTACTTGCGCCACATCCTCTTACACGGCGGCCGGCACGGATGCCTGCACAGTGACGATGAGCGGCGCAGCGCCGAGCGGCGGAGTGAGCGTGTCGCTAGCAAGCAGCAACTCTTCAGTCGAAGTGCCTTCGTCGGTCGCTATCGCTTCCGGAGCGACCTCGGCCGGCTTCACGGCCACCGTCTCGGCCGTCACATCTGCGCAGACCGCAACCCTCACGGCCACCGCCGGCAGCGCCACCAAGACTTTCACGGTGCAGTTGAATACATCTGTACCCGGACTTTCAGCGAATGCATCGAGCATCTCTTTTGGCAGTGTCGCGCTGAATTCGCCTGCAACGCAATCCATCGTTGTCACTTCAACGGGCTCATCGGCAGTGACCATCAATTCTGTCGTTGAATCTGGCACGGGATTTTCCATTTCCGGAATCACGACCCCGCTGGTGCTCAACTCTGGCCAGACCGCCACAATCAATGTGCAATTCGACCCGACCTCTTCTGCTTCATTCACCGGGCAAATTGCGATTTCGAGCAACGCATCGGCGAATTCGGTATTGCAGATTGCTTTGAGCGGCAGTGGCTCTCCTTATCAGGTTGCACTGGCCTGGACTGCCCCTTCAAGCTCGGCCGATCCGCCGGTCGGCTACAAAGTCTATCGCGCGCTCAGCGGGAGCTCCACATTTCAGCTCCTCAACGCATCGGTTGATGCACAGGCGACTTATACGGATTCCACCGTGGCGGGGGGGACAACGTATCAGTACTACGTGACGAGCGTCGATAGCTCCGGCACCGAAAGCACTCCTTCCAATGAGGTCACTGTACCCATCCCATGACTCGTCGCGTCAGCGAGAGGGTCATGGGGACGGGCTGCACACGATCGACTCTCCCGTGCGCGCGATGTTGAGAATCCGAGTCTTCTCCGTGCTTCCTGCTCTGCGGTTAACGATCTTTAGCCTTCAATGAATCCGGCCTTTCCAGATACTCGCGGCTCAAAGATGCCGTGACCAAAAGGGCATCCGTCTAGCCAGACCGCTCTGGCGGGGGTCCATTCCTTGAATACGTTCTGGACTCAGAGGCCCTGTGCGCGCGCCATCTGGGCAGAGTCATAGCAGGGAGGGCCCCAACCGCCCGGAAAGGGCCCCACCCAGCCTCGCGCCTTCCCATCGACAACTTGTTGCTTCCAGGCATTATCCTGTGTTCAGAGGGATTCACATGTTAATCAGGAGCCGCGCTCCATTGCGGCTTGGACTTGCCGGAGGGGGTACAGACGTATCGCCTTACTGTGATCAGTTTGGCGGAGCAGTCTTAAATGCCACTATCGACCTTTATGCCTATTGCACGATCGAACCTTCGCCGGATGGCAGAATTCACTTGAGCGCAACGGATATGAACGAATCCCGGGCTTTCGAGCTCGCACCTGAGATTCCAGTGGCTGAAATGCTGGCTTTACACTGCGGCGTCTACAACCATGTTGTGCGCATTTTCAATGACAACAAGCCGCTGCCGATTTTGGTTAGTACATTTTGCGATGCCCCTCCTGGATCAGGGCTTGGCTCCTCGTCCACATTGGTCGTAGCAATGGTCATGGCGTATGTGGAGTTGCTCAATCTTCCCTTGGGAGAGTACGAAGTCGCTCAACTTGCGTACGATATTGAACGTCACGACCTGAATTTACACGGCGGCCGCCAAGACCAGTACGCCGCAACCTTTGGCGGGTTCAACTTTATGGAGTTCAACCAGGAAGACCGGGTCACAGTCAACCCGCTACGAATGAAAAGATGGATTGTGTCAGAATTGGAAAGCTCTCTCGTACTGTTCTACACCGGCAGATCGCGTCAATCCGCCAGCATTATCGAAGAGCAATCCCGCAATGTCAGCTCGTTGAACGAAACAGCAATTGAAGCGATGCATCGCTCGAAGACCGAAGCTGTGCGCATGAAAGAATGCCTGCTTCGGGGAGAGTTCACGAAGTTGGCAGATGTTATGGAAGCCGCTTGGCAAGCCAAAAAGTCTATGGCCCAGAGCATAACGAACGAGCGCATCGATGGTTTTTACAACATTGCGATCGAAGCCGGCGCTTTTTGCGGAAAGGTTTCGGGTGCCGGAGGAGGAGGGTTCATGATGTTTCTCGTCGATATGAAGCATAAAATGCAGGTCATCAATGCACTGTCCGCGCACCGGGACGGCACGGTGTACGGATGCCATTTCAGCGACCGTGGTGCCGAAGCATGGAGGGTTCAATGAAAGAATTTGTCCAGCAGGAAATTGAGAAAACATTTGCTGCCTTGAAGCTCCTTCATGAAGACGAGGAGCTGATTGGCACCATCGTCGAGATCGGCAACGCCTGCGGTGACGCTTTGGCGCGTGGCAACAAAATCATGCTGGCGGGCAACGGCGGCAGCGCGGCAGATTCGCAACACATTGCCGCGGAATTTGTCAGCCGTCTAGCGCGTGACCGTCAGCCCCTGGCTGGTTTGGCATTAACCACCGATACTTCCATCCTCACCGCTGCGGCCAATGATTATGGATATGAGACCGTTTTTGCTCGCCAGATAAAAGGACTGGGACGCCCAGGAGACGTTTTTATTGGGATCTCGACTTCCGGTAACTCGCCAAACATTCTGTGCGCTTTGGAACTCGCCCGTCAGCTGAAGATCATTACCGTCGGTTTCACCGGAGCAAATGGCGGGAAAATGGAAGGACTTTGCGACATTCTTCTGCGTGCGCCCGCAAGCCAAACACAGTACATTCAGGAACTCCACATCAAGGTCGGCCATATTGTTTGCGCGATAGCTGAAAGCGCGTTCCTACCCGCAGTTCACTAGTCGAGGGCATGGTGATCCATGGAAGCTATAGTCCTGGCGGGCGGGATCGGCTCCCGACTTTCTTCGGTTTTGCCTGGAGTTCCAAAAGGAATGGCCCCGATTGGCGGCAAGCCCTTTCTCGAGATTCTGCTGTCGACCCTTCAACTCAAGGGCATCCGCAGAATCATTTTTTCCCTTGGACACAAGGCTGAAGTCGTTCAAACCTGCTTCGGATCGACTTTTCAAGGAATGGACCTGGTCTATTCCACGGAGAGTTCTCCGTTGGGAACCGGAGGGGCAACTCGTGCTGCAATGCCGATGGCCCTCTCGAGTTCAGTCTTCATCGTAAACGGAGACACATTGGTCGACCTGGATTACCAGGAAATGTACAGAGCACATTGTGCTGCGTCAGCAAAGGCTTCAATCGCAGTCTCCAGAGTTGATGACACAGCGCGCTATGGAAGGATTGTCGTCACTTCCGGCCGAGTGACGGGGTTTGAAGAGAAAAAGCTGTCTGGAGTTGGGGACATTAACACGGGCGTCTACCTTCTGAACCAGGGGGTTTTTGACCCCTTTGATCTGCCGGACGCATTTTCAATTGAGAGTGGATTTTTCTCTCCACATCTAGCCGCGCTGAATCCGCTTGTATATCGAACAACAGGATATTTTATCGACATAGGAACTCCGGAAGATTTTGCTCGGGCGCAATTGGAATTGACCTGACTTCGAGGCTTGGGTGGAGCGTCGCTGGACTGCTTACGCTTTTGAGCTCGACCAATGAACGGCATTTTGAGCAAAAAAAAGCTGGCTCTTCGTGCGTGGCCTCTAGAGAGAACAAGCATGAAGATCCAGCCCTTTTTCAATATGTACTGCGATGATTACTTTGACATTTGAGCGTCGCTATCCTAACGCCGGACTAAGCGCAATCAGTGACTTTCGTTCCTTATCTCTCCCGATACAAGTCGAGGCTCGTGGCAGAGGGCGAGAAGGTATTGACCGTATTCGCTCTTCCGAATTGGTCCAGCCAACTCTTCCAGGCTTTCGGCGCTGATGTGTCCAAGGCGGTACGCGATCTCTTCGGGACAAGCAATTTTTAACCCCTGCCGCTTCTGGATGGTCTGCACAAAAAGTCCCGCGTCAAATAAGGATTCATGAGTACCCGTATCCAACCAGGCCAAACCGCGTCCCATGAGTTGCACTTTCAACTTACCCGCTTCCAAATACAACCGATTCAAATCAGAAATTTCAAGCTCCCCGCGCGCGGAGGGCTTGAGCGAAGCTGCCAGGCGCGCCACATCGTTATCGTAGAAGTAAAGGCCCGTTACGGCGTAATTCGATTTTGGTTTTGCAGGCTTCTCTTCTATACTGACCGCGCTTCCGTGCTCGTCGAATTCCACCACGCCATAGCGCTCAGGATCATGCACTCGATACGCAAAGACCACGGCCCCTTCCCGAATTGTCGCCGCACGCTGTAACTGGATTGAAAACGAGTCTCCGTAGAAAATGTTGTCGCCCAGCACGAGCGCGCTCGGTTCATCTCCCACAAAATCGCGCCCAATCAAAAAGGCCTGCGCCAGACCATCGGGACTCGGCTGAATACCGTAGCTGAGATTCAATCCCCATTTGTGCCCGTCCCCCAGTAACTCAGTAAAACGTGGGGTGTCCTGTGGTGTCGAAATCAGAAGGATGTCGCGTATCCCCGCAAGCATCAGGGTGCTCAGCGGGTAATAAATCATCGGCTTGTCATAGACGGGAAGAAGCTGCTTCGAGATGACATGCGTCACAGGATGAAGGCGGGTTCCGGACCCGCCGGCAAGAATGATCCCTTTCATTGCTTCGACCTCTCCTCGTAGTTCTTCTTGATCCAATCCCTGTAAGCGCCGGTTCGCACGTTCTCGACCCACCCGCTGTTCTTTAAGTACCACTCAACGGTTTTTCTCAAACCTTCCTCGAACGTCACCGTGGGTGCCCATCCAAATTCGCGATGAATTTTGCTCGCATTAATCGCATAGCGTCGGTCGTGACCCGGACGGTCCGGGACAAAACGCATCAGCCCCGTTCGCGGGGTGATGGCGGAGTTCGGGCAAAGCTCGTCCAGCAAATTACAGATCCCAGTCACAACCTCCAAATTGGTTCGCTCACTATTTCCGCCAATGTTGTACGTCTCACCAAGCCGTCCCTTTGCCAAGACCGTACGGATGGCAGCGCAATGGTCGCCGACAAACAGCCAGTCCCTCACATTTTTTCCGTCCCCATAGATCGGAAGCTGCTTCCCTTCCAAAGCGTTGAGAATGACAAGAGGGATCAGCTTTTCTGGAAACTGAAATGGCCCATAATTGTTGGAGCAGTTGGTAGTTACTGTCGGAAATTTGTATGTGTGAAAATACGCCCGAACCAGAAGATCGGAAGAAGCTTTCGATGCAGCATACGGGCTATTGGGAGCGTATGGTGTAGTTTCGCTAAATGCGGGATCATCGGCACCCAGTGTGCCGTATACCTCATCCGTCGAAACATGAAGAAAGCGAAAATTTGAACGATCGCTTTCTTCCAAAGACGACCAGTACTTTCTTGCCTCCTCCAAAAGCCTGAATGTCCCCTCCACGTTTGTCCGGATGAATTCTCCGGGCGAAACAATGGATCGATCCACATGGCTCTCGGCAGCAAAGTGCACAATGGCCCTCGGCCGATGTTCACGAAGCAGGGCGCTCACCACAGCACCGTCGCAGATGTCTCCTCGCACAAGAACATGACTTGGATTTTCCTGAATAGACTGCAGGTTCTCAGGATTTCCGGCATATGTTTGAAGATCGAGATTGACGGCACGCCCGCCGTTCTTGATCCACTGCAAGACAAAGTTGGAGCCAATGAATCCAGCCCCTCCGGTTACAAGGATGGTTCCATTGGCATCATTGAGTTCCATTGCACGTCGTCCTTTGCGATCCAGTTATGCGTTCTTCCGCTCTTGCGCCCGTTATCGAGCGTAGACATCCACTTTCCCGTGCAGGCCCTTCAGCCTTGGCCGTCGCCCCAACTCGCGTGAGTCGAGGGCCTGGCCGAAAAGGCCTTGCTTGTCTTCTACCTGGCGCTCTACCAGCTCGACGGAATCAATTGCTTAAGAGCAGCTTCATCGAGGGGCTGAAGAGGCTTGAAAGTCGTCTTCACGTGGTAGGTTCCAGGCTCCGCCTTTTGAATGGCCAGACCCAATTCCGTCAGGTGTAAACAGAAGTCTGCCGGTATGCGCGGCGATCGTTTCTCCTGGATTGCCCAAGCAAGATCGGCAATTCCTCGCCCGTAATCCATGTGATAGCGGGCATACCGCATCCTAAGACTCGCCTTGCGAACAGGAGGGTAAATCTTACGCTTGCCAACAAGATTCGCAAGCATCGGATGCTCTTTCGTGATCGTGTACCTCTCCGCTCGATATCGCAGCGAAGAAAACTTGTCGACATAGACCGGCGCCGTGTAATTCCAAACTTCATTCACCGTAATCACGCCGGTTTCACCAGTGATCTTCAGTACGTGGTTAAACGGCGCCACCAGGCTGCAGGTCAATCGTGCGACTACGCCTGATTCGAAAGTGACGCAGGCGACCGAGAAGTCAGGGGTCGTGATCGTCAGTTGCTCTTCGGGCGAAATTGGCCGGTCGGGCCACAGGCATGCGGAGAAGGAGGTGATCGTCTTTGCGGGCCCAAAGAATGCCGCAAACAGCCCCAGGTAATATGCCGAGTGCTCCACGGTCACACCCATCTTGAATTCTTCTCGATAATCGTATGGCGCACCCGACGCTGATTTCCAGGTATGGGGTTCTGCCATATGAAATGGACCGTCATCGAGTTCGGCAAGCACAAGACGAACATCCCCAATCTCCTTGTTGCGCAACGCTCGCCACAAGGTCTGGGCCGTCTCGCCCAACAAGTTGCATGGAGCCGCGGAAAAATAGACGCCCTTGGCTTCGGCAAGTCGCACCAGCTCTTCAGCCTCTGAAAAGTTGGTTGCAAGGGGCTTCTCCGTGAATAGGTGCTTTCCTGCGTTCAAGCACGCTTTCGATGTTTCATAATGGCTGCTGGAATTCGTGAGATTCAAAACCATCTCGATGCTGCCATCACTCAGCATGTCTTCCAAAGTTGGATACAGCTTTACCGAGTTGTGCGCGCAGAATTTGGACGCACGCTCAGGATCCCGGTCGGTGGCGCCAACCACTTTCAAGAAGGGATGCCATTTCAGGCAGTACAGATAGTGGTCGGCAGTGAATCCGCAGCCTATGATTCCGATTTGCATGCTTTCTCCTTTTGATGGCCGAGTGCTATCAAGCTTCTGCGACCAGTTTTCCCTGTATTCACCCTGAATGTCCGCTGGCGAGGGGGCGTGCCGGATGCGAACCCGCAGCATCCATTGACTCATTCGGCTCCAGCGTTAAAACTTCAATTGGCCTACGGCCGGTGATCCGTACGAGGGCACGGCGGATTAAGGCCATAAGCACCATCCACCAATGGCTCAAAACAACTCTTAGACCATCACGGAAGTGCCCATTGCGCATGCCTTCCAAGCCCCAGAAAAATATAAGTCCACCAAACCACGCTGATCGCTTCCTTTGCACGAACCGGCCCGATGGATATGCGCCCCGCTTCTCCTTTTCCAACAATCGATAAATTCCCTCAATAAACGGCGCTATCTTGCGCACCGCATTTGTCGAATGCATTCTATAAAGAACGGTATCTGGCGCAAGAATAAGCTCCGTTGCGCCCGCTGCACCCAGCTTATTCAGGAGATCCTGAATGTCCTGGTAAAAGATATCAGGCGCCCAGCCTCCGGCATCTGAAAATGCCTTACGCTCAACAATGAGAGAGCTGCTGTTATAAACCCAAGGTCGGTCCTTGTCCAAGAAGGTTCCATATTCGACAAATCGAATCTCCTTCACAGAACCAGCCGACAACGTTGGCACACTGCCATGAAACAATCGGGATCGACCTAGAATGATCATTGGTTCGCGCTCCCCGATGATGCGGGCATAGACGCTAAGGGTCCAGGGAGCTAGGACGTCGTCTCCATCAAGGAAGACAAGATACTTCCCTTTTGCACGAGATGCGCCGTGATTGCGAGCGGCCGAGGCGCCGCCATTCGCAGAAAGCCTTTCAAAGACGATTGCATCGCCAAACGAACTTAGAACGTCTGCGGTCTTGTCGCTCGAAGCGTCATCCACCACAATCACTTCTTTGCTCAGGTGCGGCTGCTGGAGTGCCGATTCCACAGTCTCTCTTATAAAATTTTCGTGGTTGTAGCACGCAATTACAATGCTGAACAGCGGCTCTGACACGTTACAGTCCTTTCCAGTAGCGGATGTCGCGCAGTCACCCGGCTTCCCAGGTTTTGGTCCATCCTTGCATTCACAGAAGAAGAACCCGGCAAATACCGGCGGAGCGGTCGCCAATCACATTATTCCACGCGGGTTTCCAACCAAGTGTCTTGAGCTTCTATTCACAACTCGGCAATCGAGCCGTTCCAAGCACAAGCCAACTATCAATAATTCTTACTCTCACTACGCCGATTTCGCTGAGAGTCGCTCGTCGCGTCGCAGGGCTGGAAGGTGCTTCAGCTTCAACCACTGTTTCTCGTAGAGATGCCAACTCGCGAAGGAGATTGCAACCGACACGCCAAAGGCCACGCCATTGACGACCACAACCGATAGAAGCTCACTGTGGACTTTTCCCATTAGCTGTACGGTATTCAGGCCCGCCCTTGCAAAGATCACAATCACAGGAAGATGACAAATATAGAGACAATAGCTGTATTTCCCCAAAAAACGTAGGAATCGCGAGGCCAACAGGCGATGCCCGAAACTTCTCTGCTCAGAGGCAATTGCCATCGCTATGCATGCTGCAAAGAAACTCCCCACCAGGGTAAGTTCAAACGTGTTCATGAAAAAAGTGGGTGTGTCGCCGGGTCCTACGGTGCAATTAGGGTTAAGAATCCGCCCCAGGACGACAGCACCGAGTAGCGGTAAAGCCAAACGTCGAGCCCACTTCAGAAGCACCTTCCAGTCGCCGGAATCACGAGCGGCGAGCGCCACAATGGCTCCAATCGCGAGTGAGTCCATTCGACAGACCGTAAACAAGTACGACGCTATCGGAAGGTGAAGTTCATACATCACGCCCCTCAGCGTCAGTGCCAAAGCAATCAGGCCGGCGCAAACGCTCATTTGCTGCCGCCGCGCCAGCTTCAGCACAAGAAATGGCCAAATCAAATAGAACTGCTCTTCGACGGATAATGACCAGAAATGCTGTAGCGGGTGTGCTACCGCATCCCATCCCTTGAGCCCTTCGTACCAGTTCAGCAGATAGGTCCATGCGAATAGCTTTACATTCGCGCCGCTTTGCAAATCAGCCAATGCTGACCGGTGGACATGTGCAAGAACAAATGGGCCGACAAGAAAAAAGATGATCAGAGCCGCGTAGTAGAGCGGGAAAATGCGAACCGTTCTACGGCCATAAAATATTCTGAAGTAGTGCGAAGAGTCTCTGCTGTCGTAAAGAATTCCGGTAATCAAGAAACCTGACAACACAAAGAATAGATCGACTCCAATCCAGCCCATGCCTGCCAAAGAATCGTAAACGCGCTCCCAAAGAAGCGGGCCGCTCGAAACGGCCACGATCCAAAAGTGGAACATCATGACAAACAGAACAGCTATGCCGCGAATTCCATCTAGAACGATGATTCGGTTGGTGGAGGGCTGTGGGTCTGGCGCCTCAATGGCCGCGCCTTGAATGGCTTTAGAAACCGGCAAGGAAGAATCAGTCATTACTGGCCAATCTCTAGTCCAGAATTAGGGAGCTCGATCCCTGAGCTCAACCCGAACAACGCATTCAGAACAAGCTCTTCCTTGGAGTGCAGTCCAAACTGCCGAATCTTAAGTTGGAGCGGGCGAAGGGAGTCGAACCCCTACCCGAGACCTGGAGGGCCTCAATTCTACCAATTGAACTACACCCGCGTCCGTGTCTGTGTTTTACATTTGTTACGGGGCCCTCGCAATACCCAATTTGGTCCGAAGCTATCTATCTTTCGATAATTACTTTTGGCTCCACTAAAGTGTTTCTGATTCGTGAATTCCGACCTCCCATTTCTGATCGTGCCGGCGAGGGATCCAAATCGATTTTCGCGACGCGCCGTCAGTGACCCTTTCGATCGTTCAGGCCAAAGTCAGCAGCGTAATTTCAGGAGGACAATTCAAGCGAATCGGAACGCCAATTGTGCCGATGCCTCTGTTCACGTAGAGCTTCGTTTGACCGCATTGAAACCAGCCCTCCACATAGTTTTTGCCGTAGTCCGGCAGAAACGAAGGAGGCAAACTTGGGATCCGTACTTGGCCGCCGTGCGTGTGGCCCGAGAGCATCAACTCAACCCCGAAACGAGCAATCTCTGGAAGGATGTCGGGCTCATGCGCCAAAACAACAATCGACTCCTGATCGCGGAGGGCACTCTTCGGAATTGCACCGCCCGGGTCAGCGTCCTTCGCGCAAGCACTTCCCAAACCCACAAGCCAAAAACGTTGACCATCCTTCTCGAGAGGAATAGCGCTGTTTCGCAAGACCGGGATACCTTGATTTATCAGATCGCCGTAGATATATCGGCCGCCCACCATCATGTCATGGTTACCCAGGGTCGCATACCGTAATGGGCAACGGATGCCGTCCAGGATCGAAGCGCATTCTGGCATATGCCGACGAGCGAACCGCTTATGAGCCTCCTCGCTGGGCCAACGCACCGGCCCATAAGTTACGAAGTCCCCGATCAGCACCACCAGGTCTGGTTTCAGAGCGTTGACTTCGTCAACCACCTTTCGGAGAAAGAATCTTTCGGTGTATTCGAAATAATGGAAGTCTGAAATCTGCGCGATGCGCATGCCATGGAATACTTCAGGCAGACGTGGAAGCTGAACCGTATGAGTTTCGATGCTGAGTTCGTGGCGCGCGACTTCGCTCGAATAGAGTGCGAGCCCCCCCAGTGCGGTGGAAGCAAGCGTGAGGAAAGACCGCCGACTAAACCGATGCGACCGTCGAAGCAACGAAGTTTCGCCTCCACCGCCGGGTTCCGACGCCGAATTGACTGACGCGGACTTTTCCACTTGAATATCGGACGGTTTCACACTTGCGGGGGAAACGGTTGCAAAATCCCTCAATCCTTTTGCTTCGGACTCATCGATCGACCCCATCTGAAACACGAACCGCTGCTCGCCAGTTTGAAATTGCAACACAACGAGCGATGCGGTTCGCGCCTGCCGGGGACTTCAGCACTTTACGACGTTGGGTTTGTCAATGCCGCGAGTGGCATTCCGGGTGTCCACCACAAGCTTCGCCTGAGACACGATTTTCGGATAGTCGTACTGTGAGTGATCGGTAACAATGACCACGCAATCGAATTCAGGAATTTTTTCCAGCGGCGTACTCGTCATGTTGAGCGCGTATTTACGCCCATGACCAACCGTTGGGAAGAAAGGATCGTTGTATTCAACACGAGCGCCACGCTTTTGCAAAAGTTCGATGATCGTCAGCGAGGGTGACTCGCGGAGATCGTCGATGTCGCGCTTGTAGGACATTCCGAGAATCAGAATGCGTGAGCCGCGAAGTGGTTTGCCCTGCTGACTGAGAGCCTCCATCACGCTATCGACAACGAAATAGGGCATTCCCAAATTAACTTCGCCCGCGAGCTCGATGAAACGGGTGTGGAAGTCGAATTCCTTTGCCTTCCACGAAAGATAAAAGGGATCAATCGGGATGCAGTGGCCTCCGAGACCTGGTCCAGGATAGAAAGCCTGAAAACCGAATGGCTTGGTCTTGGCCGCATCGATCACTTCAAAGATGTCGATATTCATCCTCAAGCAAAGTTGCTTGAGCTCATTAACCAGAGCAATATTGACACAGCGATAAATGTTCTCGAGAAGCTTCGTCATCTCCGCGGCGGAGGTTGAAGAAACCGGAATGGTTCGATTGAAAATGGCCCCGTACAGAGTTGCTGCCATATCGCGCGCGATGGCGCCGCACCCCCCGACAACCTTGGGAATATCACGACGAGCTACCGTGTCGTTGCCTGGATCTTCGCGCTCCGGAGAAAAAGCAACGTAAAACCCGGTCTCCCCTGCTTCCCGTGCCACCTTCAGGCCCGAAGGATTTCCCTTCTCAAGAAGAGGCACGACGACTTCATCCGTAGTTCCCGGGTATGTGGTGCTTTCCAGGATGATCAGTTGTCCTTCATGCAAATGTGGAGCAAGACTCGCCACCGTCCCTGTGATGTAGCTCAGATCGGGCTCGTGGTAGTCGTTCAGCGGAGTTGGCACGCAGATGATGACTGCATCCATCGCCGCGATCTGGCTATAGTCCGCAGTAGCTTGGAACCCACTCTGTCGCGCAAGTTCTACTTCAGCGCCAGGGATGCGCACGATGTACGATCCGCCCTGGTTTAGAGTATTGACTTTCTTCGAGTCGATATCGAATCCTGTGACGCGGAAACGCTGTTCGCTGAACAAAAGCGCTAGGGGCAGACCGACATAGCCCATTCCGACAATACCAACGCGGATTTCGCGGGTCTGGACACCCCGCTGGAATTCAGTGGTTCTGTCCACAGAGGTCAAAGACATGGTTCACTCCAATATTTTTCTATCCACACTCAATTAAACCCGATGCATGGATGGGGTTAAGTTAGGAATTTCTACTTCGGCCAAACTAAGGTGATCTTCCATCCCGTCAGAAAGGGATGGAGACCCTCGGTGGGGGATCAGCGCCCGCGGGCTCGGAAAAGAGCCGGCGGGCATGGATTGTTTCTGTTTTACTAAAAAATCTCCCTGTTCCGTGAACAATTCCTAGTTTATCTCGAGGGTCACATTCGTCGAATGCTGGACGCCGCCGCCTGTTGCCGTAATCGTAATCGTGTAGCTTTGCGGATTCGTCTTCTTCGATATATTGCTTCCGCAGCCCGAAACAGCCACGGCGGTGATCATACCGCCCAAGATAAGCAGGATTCCCAGGAAACGGCCCATTGCTCGACCCTGGCGGCGCATCTGCTTTGCCCCCGCAAGAGGGAGGAGGATGAGCGCCAGGCCAAGCGGAGCCAATTTGCCGCCAAGGTTTGGTGCGAGGTTTGAGCTCACACCTTGGGCCGTTTCAACCGTGGCCGTAACACTCTGTTGACCGCCGGTAACGGCAACGCTGGACGGGTTGAAGCTGATCGTGGCTCCCGCCGGAAGTCCGGTCGCTGCGAAGGTCACAGTACCGGGATAGTTTCCGAACGTTGGGTTCACTTGCAGCTGATAGACGGCACTGGCGCCTTGTTTGACCGTGTCGTCACTGGGACCGGTAACAGTCAGAGTAAAGTCTAGCGCCGCCACTGTGACTGTAATCGCTGCGGAGGTGCTGCTGGTGGCAAAGTTTGCGTCGCCGCCATAGACCGCAGTGATGGAATGACTACCCGATGCCAGGCTTGATGCGGTATAGCTCGCGGTCCCGGCCGAGAGCGTACCCGTTCCTAGTAGAGTGGCACCGTCATAGAAACTGACCGTGCCCGTGGGCGTTCCCGTAGTTGACGAAGCAACCGTTGCAGTGAGGGTTACGCCCTGCCCCGGATTGATGGATGCACTGCTCGCGGTCAACGACGTGGTTGTGCCTGCCGTTGAAACCGTCAATGTGCCATTCGTGACGTTGACTGTGTAGTAAGCCAGATCGGAACCGCTGGCGGCAGGAATGATCGGATAAGTGCCTGCAGGTGAGGTGCTCGTGGCCGTCGTCGAAAATGTTTCGGTAAACGTATCTCCATTCACCGCACCCGTCACGGATCCTGTAAACGTTGGATTCGGCGTGCCGTAAGCTCGACTTGCGCTGTTGGCCGATACGGCGAGCACCGCGCCCGTCACTGAAATGGATTGCGATACCTGTGTAGCAGCTAGATAGTTCGCATTTCCCGCCTGGTTTGCTGCGATAACCACGGTTCCAGTGCCGCTAAAACTCAGCGTACTGCCCGCCAGCGTTGCTGGTCCGCTGACCAAAGTGAACGTAACTGGATTGCCCGAAGCGCCGCCCGTCGCTGTTAAAGTAATCGCCGCGCTGCCGTAAGCTGCTGAGGATGGCGGGGTAAAGGTAATGGTCTGTGAAGCTTTGTTCACCGTCAGAGAAACAGTCTGCGTCGCAGCGGTGTAGTCCGTAGAATCGGTTGGCGTCAAGGTCACAGACAAGCTCTGGGTACCCGCGCCAAGCACTGTTCCAGCAACAGGGGTGTAGACCAGCGTGCCGGCAACCGTGGAACTCGCGTCGAGCTGCGTAGCACTCAGTGCCGTGCCATAGCTGATGGCGGCTGACGCGGTCCAAGTGATGGATGGCGTAGCCTGCTTGACTACGATTTGTACTGTTTGCGTGGTTGTCGGATAGTCCGTGGTGTCTGTCGGCGTAAACGTCACAGACAATGTCTGCGTCCCCGCATGAAGCACCGTTCCTGCAGCAGGGGTGTAAGCGAAGACACCGGGAATTGTTGAACTGGCATTCAGCTGCGTTGCGCTGAGTGCGGTTCCGTACGTGATCGATGCGGGTGTTGCCCAGGAAATTGTCGGAGAACTTCCCTGGTTCACAGTCAACTGTACGGTTTGTGTGGCCGTTGCATAATCCGTGGCGTCGTTTGGCGTCAGAGTCACCGAGAGAGTCTGAGGACCAGCGCCAAGCACCGTGCCCGCGGCCGGCGAGTAGACAAAGGTACCAGGCACAGTCGACGAAGCATCGAGCTGCGTAGCACTCAGTGCCGTGCCATAGCTGATCGCGGCCGGCGTGGCCCATGTGATCGATGGAATTGCCTTGTTGACCAGCAGTTGCACCGTCTGCGTCACCGAGGTGTAATCGGTTGAGTCGGTGGGTGTAAATGTTACCGAGAGTGTCTGGGTTCCGGCCGACAGCACAGTGCCGGCACTTGGACTGTAAACCAACGTTCCCGGCACGGATGCGCTCGCATTCAGTTGCGCAGGCGACAAAGCTGAACCATAGGTGATAGCTGCGGGCGTCGCCCAAGTGACGGTTGACACCGCCTTGTTTACGACGATCTGCACTGTCTGCGTCGAAGTCGGATAGTCCGTACTGTCGGTTGGGTTCAAAGTAACCGAAAGCGTCTGAGTGCCGGCTGGCAAAACCGTTCCTAGTGCGGGCGTATAGACGAAAGTTCCGGCGACCGTGGAAGAGGCATCAAGTTGCGCGGCGGTCAGTGCCGTGCCATAAGTGATGGCCGCAGGCGTTGCCCATGTAATCGTGGGGGCTCCTGCTTTGTTGACGACCAACTGTACGGTCTGTGTTGCCGTTGTGTAGTCGGTGGTGTCCGTCGGCGTCAACGTCACAGACAAGGTTTGCGTTCCTGCAGCAAGAACCGTTCCCGAAGCCGGCGTGTAGACAAGCGTACCTGCCACAGTGGAACTGGCATCCAGCTGCGTCGCGCTGAGTGCGGTTCCGTACGTGATCGATGCGGGTGTTGCCCAGGTAATCGTGGGCGTCGCCTTGTTCACTACGAGTTGTACGGTCTGAGTCGCGCTGGTGTAGTCAGTGGAATCCGACGGCGTCAAGGTGACAGAAAGGGTTTGCGTTCCTACACCGAGGACAGTTCCAGCGGCGGGCGTGTAGACAAGCGTTCCCGCAACGGTCGAGGTGGCGTTCAATTGCGCGGCGCTGAGAGCCGTGCCGTAAGTGATCGCAGCCGGGGTTCCCCACGTGATTGTTGGAGCAATCTTGTTCACGACGAGTTGAACAGTCTGCGTCGCATTGTTGTAGTCGGTGGTGTCCGTAGGCGTCAGTGTGACGGACAAGGTTTGGGTTCCAGCGGCAACGACTGTCCCCGCGGCCGGCGTATACGCAAATGTTCCCGCCACTGTTGAAGTGGCATTGAGTTGAGTGGCGCTCAGCGCCGTGCCGTAGAGGATTGCCGCGGGTGTTGCCCAGGTAATCGTGGGTGTTGCCTTGTTCACGACAAGCTGTACCGTCTGCGTGGCATTGCTGTAATCCGTTGTATCCGTCGGGGTCAGCGTGACAGACAGTGTCTGTGTTCCGGCGCCGAGCACCGCTCCAGAAGCGGGCGTGTACACCAACGAACCGGCCACAGTCGAACTTGCGTTGAGCTGTGTTGCGCTCAATGCCGTGCCATAAGTGATTGCTGCGGGCGTTGCCCAGTTGATCGCCGGCGTTGCTTTGTTCACCACAAGCTGCACGGTCTGCGTTGCATTGTTGTAATCCGTGGTATCCGTTGGGGTCAGCGTGACAGACAACGTCTGTGTGCCGGCGCCAAGTACGGCGCCCGCTGCCGGTGTATACACCAATGAACCTGCAACGGTAGAACTGGCGTTCAACTGCGTCGCGCCCAAAGCGGTTCCATAACTGATGGCTGCGGGTGTCGCCCAGGTAATCGAAGGCGTGGCTTTGTTCACTACAATCTGCACTGTCTGCGTTGCACTGCTATAGTCCGTGGTATCCGTCGGGGTCAGTGTGACAGACAGCGTCTGCGTGCCAACACCGAGGACAGTGCCCGCCGCCGGCGTATATACCAGTGAACCTGCAACAGTCGAACTCGCGTTGAGCTGTGTCGCGCTCAATGCCGTGCCATATGTAATTGCTGCGGGCGTTGCCCAGGTGATGGTTGGCGTGGTCTGGCCAATAGTCAGCGTGCCCGCTACAAAGCCAAATGTGTAATTCGTCGCTGTCAGCGTTCCGATCGTTGCAGTGATCGGGTAACTCCCTGCAGGAGACGTGGTGGTCGCTGTGGTCGTCAGACTTGGCGTTCCTGTCGTCGCCGTAGCCTGGGAATCTCCGTTCACAAAGCCGGTGATGGTCGCTGTAAACGTCGGGTTCGCCGCTCCATAGGCGCGACTGGCATTCGCCGCAGTCACGGTCAACGGGGCTTTATCAACGATCAGCGTCACCTGCACAGAGCTTGGCGGATTGAAGTTGCTGGTATCCGTCGGCGTGAAGCTGACGCTGAGCGTGTACGTCCCGGCTCCCAGCACCGTGGCAGTCGTCACCGGTGTTGCAGTCCCGCCGCCATTGAGTTGCGCCGTATAGGAAATGCTACCGGGTACCGAACTGGCGCCATTGGTCGCAGTGGCATTCAACACGCCGAGTAGGCTGGCCCCATAGGTGATATCTGCCGGAGTTGCCCATGTCAGCGTCGGTGTGGCCTTGACACCTGTGCCGTTGAGCGCGATCGATTGGGTTGCATTCGTCGCACTGAGAGTGTTATCGGTCAACGTGGCCGTACCGGCTATCGCCTCCGCATACTGTGGTGTGAAGCTGATGCTGAGATTGCAACTGCTTCCGCTTGCAAGCGTGCTGGTCGATGTGCAATCGGCGGGCGATCCGGTACCCGCGACTTGTGCGAAGCTGTCGGCAGCATTCGTGGTCGTTGTGCTGACTACGAGATTGCTGAGATCCAGATCCGAACTGGCCCCAACACCAATATTGCTGATGGTCACGGATTTTGGACTGTCTGTGCTCAGAGTCTGGTAAGCACTGGACAGGAATGTCAGCGTCGGCGCATCTGCCAGGTCCAATTCATAGGCAGAGTCGTCGGTACCGTTGGTCGTGTAATAAACATTGCCTTTGCCGTCGACAGCAATTCCGGCAGGCGCGGCAACACCAGTCGCCAGGCTGATCGAGGTCGCATAGCTACTGGCGGCCGTCAGCTCCGAGATCGTGCCACCGCCATTATCGGCAACATAAACATTGCCGGCATCGTCCACCGCAACGGCCGCTGGACTTGTGAAAGTACCATAGGTATGAACTGTCGGCGACGAGGGCACCTGCCCATTGACTGCTACCAACTCGGTAATCGTGGTCGACCCTTCATCGGCCACAAAAACATTGCCGCTGGCGTCAACGGCAACCCCAAAAGGCTTGGTGAAGGAAGCACTCAGGGTATTGATAACTGAGTAGCCGCCGGCAGCAGCAAGCTCCTCGACCGCATGCGTGCTCGATGCGTCTGCGACATAGAGGTTTCCGTTGGCATCAACGGCCAAGCCAATCGGACCGCTGAACTTCGGCGTTAATGTCTTGACCGTGGTGTATCCGCCCGCCGCAATAATTTCGTCGATTTGATTCGCCCCGGATTCTGTTACGAACAGATTTCCCGCTCCGTCGATGGCGATGCCGTACGGACTGCTGAACGAATATCCGGTGGCAATCGCCGTCCGGCTGCCGCCGCCGGCAGGTATTTCAAAGATCGAACTTGAACCGGCGTCGACAACAAAGGCATTGCCGTTTCCGTCCACGGCAACTTTCTGTGGCGAGCTAAATCCGGTGACCGGCGTGGTGGCGTTCCCGGGGTTAAAGACGATTTCCGGACCGGTACCGGTACCGTAAAGCAGTCCCTGGGCAAGCAAGTTTCCAGTAGTGTCCAGCAGTTCGACGGCACCGTAGCGAATGCCGGGAACTTTAGGCTGGAAGTTCACCACAACAGAACATTGGGTATTCGTGGCGTACGGGTTGCCGCTGCCGTTGGTCGTTGTGCAGGTTCCCGTCCCGGCATCCGCGAAATCTTGGCCGGCGGCACCCTGAATCACAACAACTGGCGGTTGAATGGTGGTATTTGCGCTTCCTGTAAAGGTGAATGCAACGGTTTGGCTCGCGGAGGTCGATCCTAGAGCCACGGTGCCAAGATTCACGGCTTGTGTAGCGATTTGTTTGAGTGCACTGTTATTGAAATCCGAGACAAGCATCGCGCCATCGGCATCCGGCCAGACCGCTAGAGGACCATTGAGTCCGCTGCCCCAGCTCAGGATCGTCGCATAGTTATCCGCAACTGTGAGCTCGCGGACAAGATTGGTTGTGTATTCCGCGATCCAGATATTGCCGTTCGCATCGAGTGCGATGTCGCCTGGCCCTGTAAAGCCGGTAGGATTCGCTTGAGCAACTGTGGTATAGGCCGGAGCGGTGATCTCCATCACGCGGCCTGTATTGCCGTCGATGACGAACAGGTTCTCACTCGAGTCGACGGCGATTCCGCGTGGGCTCGAAACTCCAGTGCTGTTCACCACGGAGACAGTCCCACCCGAGATCTTGGAAATCGTGCTCGCACTATTGTCGGTCACGAACACATTCCCCAATGCATCTGCGGAAATTGCCCAGGGTGACTCCCAGCCGGATCCCACCGGGACCGGGGCCGCGAAGGTTTGCGCTGTCGAGTTGTAGGCCAATTCGTACACTTGTCCAGGCGTACTCGGATAGTTGGCAAAATCGGCCACCCAGAGATTTCCGATGGAATCGATGGCCACGCCTCTCAGGTAGGTATAGCCACCCGCAGGGCCGGTCAAAGCAACCGGGCTGTTGTAGGCGCCAGGTCCGGTGCGAACCATTTCATAGACAGCTGACTTGCTCGAATCTGCGACATACAGATTGCCGCTGGCGTCTGTTGCGATGCCTTGCGGTCCTGTGAAATGCGTCGTGTCAATCGCTGTTGTGACCCCGCTGTAAGAAGCGGTTTGACCCATGAGAGGAATTCCGACCCCACACATGCAAACAAGCAGCACCAGGACTGCCTTAATGAAGCTCTTTGACGTTTGATCAAAAAGATCATGACCACCTTTATGCGACCAGGTGGAGTGGGACCCGGAATTAAAACTCATGAGATAGTGCCTTTCCGTGCGGACACCCTGATGTGAGGCAGGCAAAATAATCTAATGCGGAATCGAACACACTACCATCCGCTGTTGCTCCAATTTTGGAACAACGAACGACTATCGTCCGACTTTTGATGGGATTCTACGGTGCCTGCCGACGATTGCAATACCCCATTTTGGGTAGTATCACAAATATCCTTGTAACTATCTTTCCTCTAGATACAAACTCGGCCAGAAACGATCATCTAACTCTTCTGTTTGCCATCGTGCTTAGAGATATCCAAAAATTCGATCTCCCACCCATGCTGTCATGGAAAGAGGCATATGTCGCCATAAAGCACTCGCCAGTTTCATTGGAGAATACTTATTCTCTTCAACCGCGGGCTCAACAACCGGAAAATCGGGATAATAGTAGCGATACAGCTGTACGGCCTCGGCTCCCCATTTGATCTTGAACCGCGCCAGGTCATCGTCTCCGTCCGGCACTTCGCCAAGGTCAACGAAACGATATCCTTCCATGCTGGCATTCTGAATCGCTTCCCAAAGGATGGTATCGTTGGGTCGAAGCGAAAAATCGGCCGACCGCGACGCACCAAATGCATATGTAACTGTTTGACCGAAGAAAAAGAAGATGTGACCACCTATAATTCGGGTCCCGGCTTCCGTTTGGTGCTCGGCAAGCACCAGTCGCATCGTCCCAGTCGGCCGCATCAACTCCCAGAGCGCCTTGAAGAACCTATAAGGCCGGGCAGGAACGAGATTGCGCCGCATCGTCTCGAGATAGAACTCGTACCAGGTGAGAAGATCTGACTCCTTGTCCGCCATTCGCGTCCCTACGCCCTTGGAAATTGCTTTATTGATGCCCCGCTTAATGGTGGCCCGATTTTGACTGTTTGGGATCTTGTATTCTTGCCCTCGAATTCCAGGAAGGTGCACGACATAACACTGCCGCCATGGCTTTTTTACAACATCATCACTTTCGCCACGAAGTTCCCCACAATGCGCCTTGATTTGTAATCGTACGCGTGGATCTGCGGCAGCTCTTCTCCTTGCCTCGCGCAATAACTCCGAAGTTGCTTCAGCGTCCACAGACAACGGCCCAGCCATTGGCGTCCTAGGCAGCGAAGAGAGGCGTGGACCTGCATTCGGACTCTTTCCGCGGAAAGGAAAGCCGCGGGTGTACAGCAGCGGGAGGATACCCAGCACGGCTCCATCTGGATCCTCGCATGCTAGAAATGCAGTCCGCTGCTTGTACTCACGCTCGAGCGCTTTCAACCAGGTCGGATGGTGGTAGATCGTCCCGTCCGGATGCCCTGCAACAAACGCCTCCCACCGCGGGTCCTCCCACGGGTTGATCTCAACCGCCCGTAACTTGACTGGATTATCTATCTGCATCGGGACAGTTCGTCCTCGCTTCCCGTCTTTCTCGCAACATTCGCCGACTTAACGCTCAATTGCAGGGCTGAGGTCTTCTTTCAAGTCATAGTTGTCAAACTTCTCTGTTGAAAGACGATCAATGAGATCGAAGTATTCATACTTGTTCCGTTCCCACCCATGGCGATCCACATATTCCAGCCCACGGCGCCCCAGAGACTCCTGAAGAGCTGGGTTCTGCGCCACCTCGCACATGGCTTTTGCCATTGCTGCATAATCGCCTGAAGGGAAGAACCGCACTGTCTCATTATCGAAGTAGTAACTATCAATCTTCGTCTGCGAAACAACAACCGGAATTCCCTGGGACATGAATTCCATGATTTTTGTGCTATAAGCTTCATTCCCAAACGAATCTGCTCGCTTGGGCACGACTCCCATATCGGCGTTGGCGATAATGGTCGCAATTTCGTCAAGTGGGGCGAGCCCGTTGATAATCACGGAGTCCTCGACGCCGAGTTCACGGGCCAGAGTCCTCAGCGGCGTTGTGAGTTTCGCATCCTCTGATCCATAAAGATGAAATTCCGCAGTAGGAACCTTCGTTTTGAACTCGGCAAAAGCTCTGATCCCGATGTCCAGCCCCTGATGCCATTGAAAGCTTCCCGGGAAAAGCACAATGTATCGGCCATCCTTACGGGTGCGCTGCCGCCGGGGGAAAATTGCCGGATCGGGAAGGTTGACGACCACCGAGCACAGATTTGGTCGGATGGAGCGTTTCACAAGCCTTTCAACCCACAAATGATTCGAAACGATCACATGATCAACAAATCGGGCGGACCATTTCTCCACCATCTTTAACACGGCCACATAAAACTTCTTGAAACGGGACTTGAATTTGTTCGCGAAGAGTTCAGGCACAATGTCATGAATGTCAAGAATCAGACGCGCGCCCGTCAGTTTTGGATACCACGCTGCAAACACAAGAAAATCCGGCATATTGTGGATGTGAATTACGTCATACCGATTGCGCTTATGCAGACGGGTCAGCAGGACAGATGACCGATACAGGAAGCGCAGCAATCCGTTTGTAAAGCTCCAATGGCCCGACTCTTTGCTATGATCACGCCGCTGCACGTGGTAAACGGTAACTCCATTCAGCGTGCTGATTTCCTTGTCGTTGGTCAGACCGTCCAGAGTGATGACGTCTACAAGATCGCCGCGACGTACCAGCGATTCAGCATAGCGGCGAACGCGGCCGTCCGTTTCATAACCCGAATACGCAACCATGCAAACGCGGCGGCGGGTGTTGCGACTGGCAGTTGGAAGCTCGGCGCAATAGTAGCGCGAGACCTCGCGCGGCAGAGCATGCCAATATTTGTCGGCATAGTTGTCACGCACGTAGCGCAGAAATTCCTCATAATGTGCAACAGGATACTCATCCTGTCCCAACGCGCCATTCATGCACATGTAGTCGGGGTGCGTATTGATCAGAGCCATGCCACCCTGCTCTGCGAGCCAGTCAACCTTCTTCTTCCAAATGTCGATGTTCTGCTCGCCCAAGACTTTAAAGAGGTTGTAGTCCTGCACTAGCGTGTAGGGCAGCTCCACGAAACCTCTCTCACCGGGAGGCTGCACCCAGAATGGAAAGATCGTCCCCATGCCATCGGACTCCGGTTCAAATGGATCCACGTCGAAGGTCGAGCAGTCGTACTCGGCCCCCAGTTCGTGCATCCACCCCAGGCGATGCTGCATCAGAGGTGCACGAAAACCAACCGCTCCCCATCTGCTCATGACCTGGCGAATCTGTACAGCGTTCGCGGCAAACTTCTTCGGCGATTGGAAGAGCTTCCCGTCGTGCTTGAACCCGTGGACGCCCGCCTCGAAGCCCGCCCGGTCAAGCATATCGAGCATGTCCTTTGTGACCTTGTATTCACCATCAGGCACAAAATTGAAGCATGCTTTGAAACCATACTTCTGCGTCAGCGCCACCAGCTGCGGGATGCGATCATATCCGCGTTGCCCTTCAACATCGTGGGTCAACACCAAGCCAAAGCGTTTGCCGTCAGGCCAGCCCGGCCACTGCGGGGGAACCACTGCAGACCGCGGGTCGATTGGCCAAACGTCGGCATGGGTCCGGCGCCGATTCTCGGCGCGCCGCTGCCGCAGCATTAGACGCAGCTTCCTTGGCAGAATCGGCTTCACGAGGTAATACGCTTTATTAAGCAACATGTCCTATGTCGTCTCCAGGGGGGATACAGAAGCGGCTTGAGATAGAGGTTTTCGGGCCCTATACAGTTTCAGCCCATGTGTCGGTAGAGAACATTACCAGCAAGTTGCAGAACCCTATCCGGGCTGACCGAAATCACCCTGCTCGTCAAATTGTGTTGCCAGGCTGGGCGGGTCCGCGATTCCTCGGCAGGGTATCTCCAGTAGGTCAAGGGCGTTGGAACACTCCGCCAATGCTCCTTGAACACGCTCAGCCCTGGATCGACCAGATCGGAGCGCCCCATATCCAGCTCATTTTGTCCATTTGCCTTGGCTTCCTGGATTGTCTTCCAAAAAAGCATGGGCGTCCCGCCATATTTATTGGCGGAGGCGTTACTGCAGCCATATTTGTAAACCATCGTCTTGCGATGTGAGAGAGTGACGATACTCGCTACGGCTTCTCCGTCCTTCCGGACGATACGAATCTTCAACATTGGACCGCATGCGGCAATCAGTTCCCGAAACCACCGTAACGGCTGCGGCGGCAGGCCATGTCGTCGGCGCGTCATCAACATCAACCGGTAGAAGTCGTTGAGTTGCTTCTCGGAGTTCTCTTCTTCGTATTCCAGATTCTCTCGTTCGGCGCGGCGAATCTTCCGTTGAATGCAGTCCTTGTGAAAACTGCGAAATAGTTCGTCAATGGGCGCGGCCAGATCTAAACGATGCAGGACGGCATCACTTTTGGGTTGGAAGCCGTCCACCTCTTCACCCATCGCAGAGTGAGGTCGGATCTCCATCCGTTTGTACTTTCCTTGTTCCACCTCATGGCGCGCGTACTCCAAGACCGCTTCAAGCGCTTCCGAGTCATCGAAAAGCGGCTCGCAATGATCTGAGAAAGGCAGTGAAACGAGCCGCCTGCCCGTCAGCCACGAACGAACTTCACAGAACACGATGCCTTCCGTCAATGGAACGTCTGGTTTACTTGTCGTCAGAACGAAAGGCCGATATTGATAGGTCTTCTTGAGCGCGCTAAGCCACTCTCGCGTGTGAAACACTGACGCCTTCGGATGCTCGGCCACCAAGGCCGGCCAGCGGGAGTCGGAAAGAGGGTCAACCTCATACACCTTCCTTTCCCCCCGGGATTTTGCATCAACTTTGGAGCCCATCTTGACTCCGCTCTGCTCTGCAATCGTCCGGTCCAACATTACCTCTCCAACCTTCATTTAGACACAGCACGAGTTCACTGCTGAACCTCGCACACACTCGGTAAGATTAGAACCTGGAGCACTTGGATTCTTAATGGAGCTCTTCACCTTCAACCACATAAAGATTGCGCTCGCCGCGCTGAAGTTTCGCACCGGCAAGGTCGCAGATCGATCGACTACCGCCAAATCGTCGCGCCGCCCATGAGCCGGCCGAGCTGCTGGCGTCGCAAATAGGCGATTGTGGCCCGGTCGTCCACTTGGCGAATCCCCTGCACATATCCGGAAATAAAACCCCAGAATAGGGCGAGCGATTGAATCAAATATGGCTTCATCGTGACCCGCCGCACGCATTTCAGGATCATAAAGAGAGGATGGTATCCGCAAATGTAATTGGCTCTGCCATTCTTGAATCCCGCACCCCACGTTCCGTCGTTCTTGCCCGTCGGGCGGTAATGAAGGACCTGCAAGTCAGGCAACGTTCGTGTAGACCAGCCAAGCATCTGTGCCTTGACTTCATCCATCGTGTCCCAGCCTGGCGCCGGCCAGAAACCTCCAATCGCATCCCAGCATGCGCGGCGATAGATCTTGGTGGCGCCCCGCACATGAAACGCCGGACAGGCCTCTCGATACGCCTGTCCATTGATGACGTTGTAGATTGTGCCGCCCGTAATCCCGAGGGTTACCTCTTTCTCAAAGGTGCTGAAACACATTTCGAAGTATTCAGGAATAAATGAAAGATCCCCGTCAAGCTTTACGAGAAAATCCCAGTCCTTTGATTGCAGCGAGCGGTATCCATCGTTAAACGCATCTACCACGCCCCCGCCGGCTTTCCGAAACCCTCGGTTCTCGCGATGGCATACCCTGATCCATGCATGTTGCCGAGCGTAGCCATCGGCTATTTCTCCGGTCTTGTCCGTCGAACCATCGTTTACGATCACCCACTCGGTTGGTCGCACGGTCTGGGCAATGACGGCTTCGATAGTCCGCGCAAGATGAGCTTCTTCATCTCGAACGGGCGAGATAATCACATATTTTGGGTCGTTGGATGGCATATCAATAAATCCGAAATCGCTGATGGTGTTCAAAATCCTTCGAACTCTCCTGCTCAGACTCTGACAGGCTCGGGGCTCACTCCTGCGTCGCTGGTCAGGAACGCCCTGTGCCACAATTCCAGAGTGAGAAGCGAAAGAACTTCCTTCGCATACACACCGTGTTCTGCATTCGCGCGAAGCATTCCTTCAATGCAGGCAGTATTAAAGTAGCCGCGCTCAAGCGTCGTCCGATCGAGCAGGACCTCATGAACGAAGTCCTTAAGATCCGTTCGTAGCCAGGTGCCAAACGGAACCGGGAAGCCCGCTTTTCTGCGCTTCAAAATCGGCTCAGGAATGCGCTTTGACAGTGCTCGCTTGGCAATATACTTCGTTGTAAGTCCGTGCACTTTCTGATCCTCAGGCAAAGAGGCCGCGAATTCCAGCAGCTTGTGATCCAGGAATGGCACCCGCAGTTCAATCGAGTTTGCCATCGTCATCTTGTCCGCCTTCAGCAACAGGTCGTCCGGGAGCGAGCTCTTTGTGTCAACGTACAGCATCCGATTGACGAGACCAAAACCTCGGGAGCTCGCCATAATGTCTTGCAGGGGACGAGTGGCGAAAGACTTGTCGCTGAGATTTGCAAAATCGCTGGAGTAAAGACTGCCAAGATTCTGGTTGAAGTATGAATCTGGTCCCGAACTGCGGCTATAGTAATAGTCTTCGAAGGAGCGGCCAAGCAGCGGCGCATATTTCGCCAGCCGCGGATTCTTGAAGAGTTGGTTGGCAACTCCCGACGTAGAAGATACCGCGCCTTTCAGCGGACCAAGCGCCTTCTTCAGCCTCTCTACCCACAAGATGCCGCGGTACGTCTGATATCCCGCAAAAGCTTCATCTCCGCCTTCGCCTGAGATCAGGACCTTCACGAAATCCTTTGCCAATTTCGTAATGTAATAAAGGGCTACCGCAGGCGCCTCACACACCGGCTCTTCCATGTACCACGCGTAGCGAGGAAGGAAATCTCTGAAATCCTGGGCCGATATCGTCATCTCGTGATGATTGGTTCGGTAACGCTCCGCAGCAATGCGAGCATAAGGGCGCTCATCCGGAATTTCCGACGAGCTGAATCCCAGCGTGAAACTGTCCAGCGTGTGATCTGTGCGGCTCCCGGCAAAACTCACCATTGCCGTCGAATCCACGCCGCCGCTCAGCAAAATGCCGACCGGCACGTCGCTGATCATGTGAAGGCGCACCGATTCATCGAGAAGTTCCAGCAGCTCCTTTTCGGCCGATTCAATCGTACGTGGAATCGGGTTGAAATTCAGGTCCCAGTACTGATGAATCTCCGCCTTCCCATCCCGCACTGTCATGTACGATCCAGGTCTAAGCTTCTGGATGTTTTCGAAAAGCGTGTCCTCGCCCGGAACGTAATAGAAAGTGAGGAAGCGATCAACAATCTCTGGTCGCACTTGAGCACGGATATCTGGATCAGCGAGAATCGCCTTGATCTCCGACCCAAACACAATCGAATCCTTGTCGATCGCATAATAAAGCGGCTTGATGCCAACCCGATCTCTCGCGAGCATCAGGCTTTTGCTGCGTCCATCCCAGATCGCAAATCCGAACATTCCCCGCAGTCGCTCCACACAGGCCGTTCCATATTCCTCATAGAGGTGGACGATCACCTCTGTGTCTGTACGTGTGCGGAAAACATGGCCCCGCGTCAGTAGATCCTTTCGCAGCTCTTCAAAGTTATAAATTTCGCCGTTGAAAACGATCCAGACAGTCCCATCCTCATTCGAAAGCGGCTGATGCCCCAATGCCAGATCGATAATGGAAAGACGCCGAAAACCAAGGCCAACCGGACCATCTAAGTGATAGCCTTCATCGTCGGGTCCACGATGAGTGATGGTATCGGCCATTCGCTTCAAAAGGCCGCTCGAGACCGGCTTTTCCCGATTAAGGTTCAATTTTCCGCAAATTCCGCACATAGTCTATTCCCCACCGATATTTTGCGCTGCCTTGACCTGCGACACCCTGAACCTTAGGCTCCCTGCGTGCTGAAACTCTTGGCGTGCTGGCTCCGCTCAAAATGTCCCACCATGGTTCCGAAGATCAGCCACCATTTCAATAAAGCTCCCCGAGCTGATTCTCTGCGAGCCCCGCGGCTCACCGCCACCAATACGATCAACAGCATCATGCGGACAAGCGCGCTGCACGCCATCGCAGCTCGAAAGGCCAATTGGTAGCCCGCACCGCGATGCTTTGCCACGTACTGCAAAATTGATTTCCACTTCATCAACACGGCACGACGTCGCACAGTACTGCTTCTGCCGCCATAGTGGATGATTTGTGCTTGGGGGATGTAGTAATTGACGAACCCCGCCTTCGCGGCCTTGCAACAGAGATCCAGGTCTTCCGCATACATGAAGTACTCTTCGCTGAACAGTCCTATCTGCGCGAAGACCTCCCGCTTGAACAAGACACAGGCGCCGGAAATAACTTCGACTCGACTCGGCTTCGTGCCGCCTGCAAACAACGGTGCAATATTCCACAAGTAAAATGCCGGATAGCGATTCCGCAGTACGTCGATATCCAAAAGCTGGTTCAGGATAGTTGGAAAGGTCTGTATCGCCGACGTCTGCACGGAATGATCCTCGTTCAGCAAGGAGCAACCCACCGCGCCGACCGAGGGCAACGCCTTTACCTGTTGAAGCATGAGATCGAATGCCGGATTGATGAGGACGGTGTCCGGATTGAGGAAAACAACATATTCACCGCGGGATGACCGGAACCCAAGATTATTCGCGCCTGCAAAACCCAGGTTCGCTGAGCTCTCAATCAGAACGACGTTCGGATACCTCTCTTTGACAATTCCGACATCGCCGTCAGGAGATGCGTTATCGACGACGATGATCTCATCTGATGCCGCATGAGGCTGCGCATAAATACTTTCCAGGCATTGCAAAAGATATGCAGTGGAGTTCCAATTGACAATGATGATCGAGAGTTCAGTCACAGCTTTAAACCACTCCAGGGCCGAAGCGTTGGTTGAATGTCAGGTGACTTCACCGTAGTGGATACCTGCGGACCGGCCTCTTGAAGGACCGCCAACTTTGACGCTTTCGAAGCCGGCGGATCGGCTTTTGTCAGCGCTTGCGGGGCGGCCGGAATGGTCACCGCCGAGATCATGGCCAGGAATCCAAACCACCATATTTGCGTCTGGTCCCAATACGCGACTCCGAGATATGCAAAGAGATGCGAGAGCATTACGGACCCAAGACACCACATCAGCCATTGCTGTTCCGGCTTTGCCGTTTTCCGCATGGTACCTAAACGACTGAAGCACTTCACAATCATGGCGATGAAACAGATCAACGCGATCAGACCGCCTGTCTCAGCTTCCGCCACAAATTGGTTTGACATGTCCCACATGTCATAGCCCCAGCCGCCGTTCTGATTCGTGCCGATAAGCCACCACTCGCTGATGTGCCGAATGCAGCTGTCGATCAACACCGCGCGATCATACCCGCCAGAGCCTCCGACAACATCGACATGAGCGATCACGAACCACACCGGAGCGTTCATTTGAATCGCCAGGGCCGCAATCGTGGCCACGAGTGCCCAGCGAAGGTATTTCATCGTGTTCCTCACGGGCCACAGGAGCAGACCGAGGATTCCCGCCACGTATGCAAGCAATGGTGTGCTTGAATTTGCAGTCAGCACCATTAAAGTCGATCCCGCCAGCCCAAAGACTGACGCGGCCTTGGCCTTCTTGCTCCAAAGCCACATGAAGAGCGGAACGAGAGTACCTCCAAAGCACCCTGCCAGAATTGAGTGTCCAAACGTCGCTTGCGCGCGTGCAGATCCGTTTCTAATCTCAGGTGTGATTGGCGCGCCCCCCAGATACATGCCAAAGGGATTGATCTGGGAGTGCTTCTCATACAACATGCAAACGCCTAAGATAAATGCGCAGAGCGCAAGTGTCTTGGCCGCACGCGCCACGTCTTCCTCGTTTTGAATCAGATATCGAAGCAGGAAATACCCGCAGATCGCCTGCAGTAGAAATTGCAACTGCTCCATTGTGCCCGTTGGCCAGTTCGTGATGGTTGCCGCAAAGAAACGATAAGAAACCCAAACAAGAAATAGCTTGTCAATGATATTGAATCCGCCTGCGATCCGAAACCCGCTCTGCACGACGCGAACGAATCCGGTAAGGACAAGAATGAACCGGATGTAGAAGTGCGCGCCCAGCAACAGCACTTGCTGTTCGCGTGGCACCAGAAACGCGCAAAGAAAAAGCGGGATAACCGCGAATTTTCGCGGCCGCCACAACATGAGCACCATCGCGACGAGCAACGCCACCACAACCAGCGGGTGCAACACGGTCTCGGATGCACCATGCCCTAAATCGCGCTCGTTAAACTCGGAATGTACCTGCATTCCTTTGCGTTTTCTCGCTTCCCTGTCAGACTCTTTTCGAATTCGCAACAAACATGCGGATGAGCCAGAGTTTAACTTTTAGAAATGACCTGCGGGCTCGATCCTCATCTTTAAAAAGGTCGAAATGATTGCGCGGTGGACCCGCGCACCGCTGCGCCCTAAATCAACCCCAACAATCCTTCTTCCATCCCGCAACGGATTCTAAGCGCCGGCCTTCTTGAAAACCGCGTAGATCATTTCGCCATCCCCGGCGAGTGAAGCTCCCGCGGTGATCAACGGCAAAAGCGTCAACCGAAAACCCTTGCGGACGACCTTCCACGCCAATCCCGGCTCGATGGGCTGCGAAGCAGGCCGAGGCGTCATGCCCATCTTGCGAAGTGCCTCATCCTTGATATAGCCCACGCTGCGTTCAAAGTACAAGTCCCGCCTTGCCCTGACTGAAACTTCCTCAAGCCCAACAGATTGAGCCATCGCTTTGAGAGTCTTCGGAGAAAAGTGATACAGATGCCGCGGCAACTCGAGCGCGTACCAGTAAGATTTGAAGATACGAGCGCCTGCGGAGTCAATATTCGGCATCATGGTGTAGAAAACGCCGCCAGGTTTGAGCCACTCAGAGACCTTCGCGAGAACGTCACGCGGTTCATAAACATGCTCAAAAACATTGAAGCATGTAATGGCATCGAAGCTTTCCGCGGCGAAGGGAGCATCGAGAATATCGCCAACGAAGACCTGGGCACCGCAGCGTGTGCGCGCCACTTTCGCCGCATCCTGAGACATCTCGATTCCGAAGAGCTTCCAGTTCGGCCCCTTGAGCGTGCTCAGAAATCCTCCGGAGGCGCAGCCCATATCCAAAACGGACCCCTCCGATTTGTAGCGAAGGAGTTCATCACGTCGCGGATTCCAGTGATCTGTCCCTCTAGAGGCGCTCGAGATCGTTTGATCGTATTCCGCGCCGTAGTGCTGCCCCATTTCGGACTTCGATGGAGGGTTGTGCAACCAGACTTGGCCGCATGAAGGACACCGTAGAAGTTGGTATTCTTTGAGACGCCCATGAAATCTGTCTGGTGCCGACATCCAATCCTCAGGGACAGGAGTCGCACAAATCGGACACTCCCGCCGACCAGGTTCTTTGGCAGGAGTTGCAATTGTTGTTGGTAATTCACTGGTGTTCATGAACTAAATAGAACCTCGATTGATAATCAGACAAGGATTGTTAAGCGGATGGTGCGAACTTGCGGGAGACTGTCTGCAGCATCGTTCTAACTTCCGACCGCGAGACTGAACCCGTAACCAGCAAAGCAGGCACGGCGACCAGCAGGCTGATTACCGCGGCTGTAATGAGCCGAATCGTGTCGAGAGCCCGTAAGTTAATTCCCCAGGAGAATCCCAGATACAAAACCACGGCCGATGCACCGAGCATCACTGCAGTGGCAACGCAAAACCGGATGAAATCTGGAGCGAGTATTCGAGGAGTGAATCCTTTAAATCGAGACGCAAGACTCAAGCTCATCAGGATCAGCCCTAGGAACTGCCCGACTAGCTGCACCCCTCCCACCATCCAGAAGAAACCGATTTTGGTTCCAAATGGCCAAAGCACAAGCGAAACGCCAAGCCCCAGTAGCAGTTGCGCATTGTCCATCACCGCTCCTCCGGCAACTCGATAGAGCACCCGAAAGAGAGAACTCAAAGACCGGCAAACGCCCGCGGCACAAAGCAGGCAAACCGCCCCCGCCAAAAGAGGATCGGTCTTGCCCGTCCAGACAAAGGCAATCTTAGCCCCGTAAAGCGCAATAAAGGCTAAAGGAGGAATCGAAAGAGCAGCCATCGCCTTGAAGGACTTAACAATGAATGCATTTTTCTGTTCGACAGACCCTGCGGCGTAAACAAGACTTCCGCCCGAAAGTATCGCCTGGAGATACGAGCCTTGAATCAGCGTCGCAAAACTAACCACCCTGGCCGCAAGCGCAAGTACACCTGCCGCATTGGCGCCAAAGAACTTCAGAATGGCTATCGGCAGCACGGCGGCATAAAGCAATTCGAACATGCTCACCAGTTGATAGCTTCCGGCGTACCGGACCAGCTCCTTCATGACTGAAGTGGAGCAGAACCGCGGGGTCACATGGACTTCAGGAAGAATGCGACGGGCAAAGATGTACCACAGAACGCTCGCGGCGATCTCGTATGCGCAAAATACGATGCACATCGCCAACAAGCCGAAGCCGAATGAAACGACAGCAATTGTGGCAGCCGCTGTGATGAGATCGAGGACGACATTCAATTTCTCCCGCAAATCGATGCGGTGCGCCCCCATCATGATGCTCTGGTATGTCTGGCTCACATTGGCGACGATCGCCGTCATCGCAAGGCACTGGATCGATCGGGCAGCCGGATTCAGAAACGCTTTTGGCACCCCCACAGCAACCGCCATCCAATGGGAAAAAATGGCCAGGGGGACGAGAATCAAGATGGAGAGTAACAAAACCGCGGCCGTGCCCGTGCTCAGCAGCCTGCTGGCACGTTCATAGTCGCCCGTGCCCGTTGCTTCTGCCACGTACTTTTGAAACGCGGATTTCACGCCGGCTCCGCCCAGGGTGATGTACGCCGCAATCGTCATCAGGACCGCCCAGATGCCGTAGCCATCCAGTCCCAGATGCCTGATTACAACCGGCACCACAACGATCCGCGCCAGCACATGAACCACATTTCCGGCCACGCCAAAAAACGTGTTCTTGCCGATTGACGCGGCGAGCGCACGACTAGATGAGGTTGCGGATGCACCTTGGGAGGTCATAGTTTTTCGACGAAGAGGATCCTGATGACTCAGGAAAAGTGGAATTTTCTAATTAGTTGACCGAGCACCTTGCTGACCGGGGGCAGGTTCGGAAACTGTATATGCGCCCACTGTCCACGCACCATTCTCGGGGCGCGGATTCCCGGCATAATCGGAACACAAGGGAGCCAGATAGCCGGAGCAAAGCGAAGTCAGGTTAATTCCTTCATTGATAAGCGACGATCCATATTGTGGCTTATAGTTGCTTGTTAATTTGATGGATGATTTGTAGGTCGAGTGCGAGTCACCGCCGATACAGTTTTGCCAGGTCGAGAACGAGGATAGATTGATAAACGTGCCACGACAAACCAGGTTGCCGCCGTTGCCATATTGATTGTAGTCGAGGATGTATCCTGCTCCTTTTTGCGCGTAAAACAACTGATTGAAATTGCTGACTACATTGTTTTCAAATTTCACGTTTGTGTTGGAACCGGCGTCGTAGCCGCCAACTGCAACACTGCTGGAATCCGTTGGCGGATCCGTTGTCGTGAATGTGTTATTCAACACGCTGTACATGCCTGTCGTATAGAGCGACAAATATCCGTCGTTCGCCCCGGAATCTCCCGTAAAAATGTTGTTGAAAATCAGGATTGGCGAAGAGGAATCGGAGCATGGCGTGCCTCCTCCTGCGCTTTCCATGAATACATGACTTGTCAGGTTGCGTGTCTGCCCCATGGGGCCGCCGAAGAAGTTGTTGTAAATCGCGATGGCCGTGTAGTGCGCCGGCTTTCCGCCAGTATTGCTTGTGAAGCAGTGGATTCCGTCGTGGTGATATTTGTCGGCGCCTCCTGTATCCCAGTTGGCGTAACCGTACACCTTGTTCCCATGAAACAGGAACGGCCCTGAACTTCCTCCCGACACCTGGCTCGCCAGCATCCACCCGTGGTTGACGTTGTAAACCGTATTTCCGGCAATCTCCACGTGCGCGTCGCCGTCACCAAAATTATTGAAAAGACACCAACCTGCGTCGTGCATTGTGTTGTTCTTGATTAGCCAATTCGAACCGCTGATCGAGATACAGCGCACTGCCGTGTCGTCCACGGCGGAGTCAGATTGCGACGAATGCACATAAATATTCGCGATTGTCAGATTCTCGATCGTGCAGTTCGTGCAATTGAAACCTTCGATCGCTTCTGAACTTTGCCTGTAAGAAAGAGACGATCCGTTGTCTGTGTTCTCAATCGTTCCCGTGTTCTGACCATCGACGGTGTAATAACTCAAACCGTACAGACAAATTGCTCCACCGCAACCCCCGTTCGGCGAGGGGGCAAAATACGGAGCCTCAAGAATGGCGCCGGTATCAAATTTGATTGTGACCGGGTTTCCTGGGGTCCCATTCCCTTTCGGGGCCAACAACTGCTCCCCTGCAGAGCCAATAATTGTTCCGCAGACATAGTTCACGTCTCCCGGTGAATTCCTGATCCAATTGAATACGGTGGGAGTGATTGCAGTCTGACCGTTACAAGCAGTCCCCCCCTTGAAGGTCCCTGACGACTGCGCGATATAACGTGTACTTCCAAATGCTGGGCGAAGAGTTACAAAAACGGCAATAAGTCCCAGGACCATCGCGACAGCAAAAACGAGGATTAGCCTCTTCATCTCGGACCGACTAATCCTTTTCTGCTGCATACCACGGAACCGCCTTCCGCACTAAAAAACTTGCAGAAGGCGTCCCCACACCCGGCTACCGGCAAATGCCCAAGAATGAGCATACCGGCAGCGAAGGAACATCCAAATCTAGTTTGTAATCACTGTACCCGTCAGCCCGGTCGGAGGCTGCGGTGCCGTTCCAGTCGTCGAATAGGCACCGTCAGTCCAGGCGCCAATCGCTGGGCGCGCATTGCCCGAAATGTCGGAATCAAGTGCGCCAAGAGCAGAACCAAGCAGGTTCAGCAGGGATGACACAATTGAAGTCAAATTCGCTCCGGCGCCGATCACCGCCGAGCCTGACTGCGGCACGCCGGCCGCCGATAGATTCGCACTCGACACGTAGGACGACGGACTCGCATCTTGCCCGGTGCCACTCTGCCAGGTGGAAAACGAATTGGTGTCGTTGCCGTGGTAAGCAAAGCAATTGGATCCCGAGCAGGCCGCGTAAATGTTGTTGTGAAGACCCCCGGAAGCGAAAGATGCCGGCGATGGAACATACATGAAGATGCCGCATCCGCTGATCACATTGTTGACGAACGTGATGTTCGAAGGAGAACCGTCCCCAAAACCTGCACAAGTATCGGTCGAAGCTCCAATAAATGTGTTGTTGTAGATATTCGGCGCAGCGGCGCTGTCTTCTACAGCCAACATTCCATCGTTCTCATTCCCTTTGCACGTATCGATGAAACTGTTGTTGTAAACCGAGACGTTTTTTGTGCTGCCGCCGTTCTGTTCAATAAAGACATGCGCGGTCACGTTCTGGCCGATGCAGCCCCCAAACTTGTTGTTGTAGATATTCAAGCCCGTAATGGTGTCGGAGCCATCATCGTTGTAGCCCCAGATGTGAATGCCATCGTGATGCCAAACATCGCCCGGCGTGTCCCAGTTCGAATAATCATGGATGTTGTTACCATAGATGTTCACGTTGCTCAGAGTATTGCCCGATGCGGGGCCGCCAAATGCGATTCCATGATCAACGTTGTAGATCTCGTTATTCGAGATCGTAATCGCAGACGATGTACCATTCTCATATTGCAGATTTACGCACCAGCTCACGTCGTGCATGAGGTTGTTGGTAATCGTCCAGTTGGTGGACTTGCCATTACCCCAGATGCAGGAACCGCCGCCGCCGCTCGGTACGCCGGTAGCTGTCACATACATATCGATGATGCTCAGGCCTTCGATCGTCAGATAATTGCTGGCGTCGGTCTCGATTCCATTGCTGTCGTTGTGATACGTGCACGACCCGCTCGGGCAGGCAGCTCCCGAATCACCCGTCGCCGTCGCCTCGATAATCCCTTGTGTGGCGCCATTGGCGCCGCCGTTCCCATTGATAACGATGTAATTTTGGTCATTGGTGACAATGGCTCCGCCTGAACCTTGCGGCGGCCATTCCGGTGACGAAAGCACCGCACCGCTCTCGAAGAGCAGCGTGACCGGACTCGTGCTGTTCCCGCTTCCCTGGAACGTCAACGCCGCGGTGTTCGCGCTCATCGTGATCGTTCCACAGATGTGAACGGTGCTGCCAGGCCCAATCTGCGTGCCGCTCGGAGTGCCCGTTGTCCAGTTTCCGCCGGAGTTGAAAAACGAATAAACCAGCGCATTCGCACAGCTTGACCCGTTGGCTGATCCAGTAGCTGCTTGAGCGATATAGACGTCGTTCGCGAATGCCGGCTGGGCAAGGAAGAGTAGTGAAGTGAAGCTAAACAAAAGTGCGGTTGAAAACGCAGCACCCTTTAGACGCGAAATGCTCAACATGGACAGACTTCCTCCGAGGGTCGCACCGGACGATTTGCCATTTATGCGGCACGATTGATTACAACTTTAGTTGCAATTCTATGACCAGCCCTCGGTGGGTAAGTAACCTTGGTTCATCTTCAAGGCGTCAGAATGCACACTTTAGTACCGTTTCTTTCTATCTGCTTGAATCTACGACTTTGTACGCTACCACATTCAAAATTATTCGGGTGCGACAAGCCGCTTTAAGCGGCTTTCCAATGTCCAATCCTGACAGATTTTCCACTGTTTCTCGAGAGTGCCCGTGTAAAAAGGTCAGTCATCGAGTAATTTTTTTAGCCCCTTGTGCGAGATTTCCTCACCCGCTTAATCATTGACTGCACACCTCCAACCCAGTCGTAATCCCCTTCCATTTTGGCCTCGAGCAACTCCGCGTCATCGGCGCTATTCACCGGGAGTCTCTCCAGGAAGAGGGGATCGCTCTTTTTTCCCGCTCGTCCAATCCGAGTGCAAACCCCGTAGCGGTAGCCGCCTTCTTCCAGAATCTCCCGAACCATGGCTGTGAACGGCTTGTCGGTCTGCGGAAAAGCATAGGGATAGGCAAACGTGTCAACCGCGGATCCCGTTTTATCTTCGATCGTCTGCTTTGACTCCAGCAGCTCCATTCGAATCCGTTCCCGGTCCAGCCCATGCAGTTGCGGATGGTTTACGGTGTGAGATCCAAACGAGATTCCGCATTGCTGCAAATCCCGCACATCGCCCCAGGTCATGCATTCGCGTTTGTTAAAAATCCTATGCTGATCCGCAATCGAAGCAGTGGGGAGAAACATGGTGGCAGTGAATCCAAATTGCTCAATCGCCGGAAAAGCATGCTGATAGAAATTCCGGTAACCATCGTCAAATGTAATCACCACCGTCCTTTCTGCAGTGCTTCCTCCCGTTCGCAGCAGTTCCATCGCTGCGGCAAGGCTCACGGTCCGATAGCCTTTCTCGTTCAGCCACGTCATCTGCTGAAGGAACTGACCAGGAGTGATTGCGATCCGGAAATACGGGCCGACGGCCGACTCGTCTTCATCGGCAACGCTGTGATACATGAGGATCGGAATCTTACCGGGTTCCCCGGAAAGCATCCGGAATAATGGTCCTGCGATGTACAGAGTCCCCGCGCGATCGAATCGCAAATTCACGGTTGACTCCGCCATCGCATTCCCTTCGCGCACCTGCTACACCCCATGAATCAGCTCCGCGCGGCAAGAACCGGCTCGGTCGTATTGCTTTCACGGCTTCCGAATTTCACGATTTCCTCGGCGACCCGTTGCTGCTGCTTCGCAGTCAACTGAGGGAACATGGGCAGCGAAACAATCTCACCACTCAAGCGCTCCGTCACAGGGAAATCCCCCTTCTTGTAGTTCAGGGCCGTATATGCATTTTGAAGATGGAGCGGAACCGGATAATGGATGCCTGTGCCGATGCCGGCATCATTCAAGTGCTTCATGAAACCTTCGCGGTTTGTCGTTCGCACCACAAAAAGGTGATACACGGCTTTGGACCATGAAGGCTCGCTGGGCAAACGAACCGCATCGTTGTCTGCCAGAAGCCGGGTATATTCGTCCGCTCGTTCACGCCTCTGTGCGTTCCATTTTTCAAGGTTCGGCAACTTCGCATGCAGAATTCCGGCTTGGATCGCGTCCAGCCGACCGTTGTAGCCCTCGGCATCGTGATAATACTTCTTCACTTGCCCGTGATCGCGGAGCATCTTCATTGTCTTGGCGATTGCCGCATCATTGGTCGTCGCTGCACCGCCTTCTCCGCAGGCGCCAAGGTTCTTTCCGGGATAGAAGCTGAATGCTGCTGCGCGTCCTACTGTTCCGGCTCTCAGCCACTCGTTCCGCTTCTTCGAAAAATACTCGGCTCCGTGCGCCTGGCATGCATCCTCAATCACGGTCAGGCCAAACTGGTCTGCCAGTTCCATGATCCCATCCATGTCCGCCATCTGACCGTAGAGGTGGACCGGCACAACAGCCGTCACCGGGCGCCCGCTCCGCAAACTGCGCAGCTTGCCCGACTCGTCCTTCATGCATTGCTTCTCAAGATATTGACGGAGTTGGGCAACCGACATGTTAAACGTCTGCTCGTCGATATCCACAAATTCCGGGAACGCGCCCGCCTGCGAAATTGCTTCCGTCGTGGCAATAAACGTGTGCGGTACGGTGACGGCTACATCGCCCGGCTGCACGCCGCAAGCAGTGATTGCAAACCTCAGAGCGTCGGTCCCACTGCTCACTGCCACCGAGTGCTCCGCTTTGCAGAATTTGGCAAAAGCCTTCTCGAAGCTTTCCACGGGCTCGCCGCCCACAAACCCTGCGGTTCGCAACGCCCGGCGGAAAACAGCAACCAGCTCTTCTTCCTGATCCGTGTGAGGCGTTACCAGATCCAGGAATGGAACCGGAGCGTTGACATCCGATTCGTCCTTCTTGGGAAGGAATCGCAGCACCTTCGCTGGATTGCCCGCCACGATCGCATAAGGCGGAACATCCTTGGTCACCGTGCTGCCGGCCCCCACAATCGCATGTTCGCCGATGCACACATTGGCCAGAATCGTCGCCCCTGAACCGATGGAAGCGCCCTTGCGGACCACAGTCCTCTCCACTTTCCAATCTGCCTCTGTCTGCAACTGGCCGTCGTCGGTGGTCGCACGTGGATAGCTGTCGTTGATAAACATCACTCCGTGCCCAATGAACACGTTATCCTCAATGGAAACGCCCTCACACACAAAGGTGTGGCTCGAGATCTTGCAATGCTTGCCGATCGAGGCATTCTTCTGCACCTCGACGAACGTGCCGATCTTCGTTTCGTCGCCGATTTGGCAACCATAGAGGTTAATGAACCGTGCAAGCCGCACGTCTTTTCCAAGCTTTACATCGTCCGCAATCGAATTAAGTGGATTCATAAATAAACCAACGCTCCCTTTTTGCTTAATGACTCGCTTCCAGCTTCCAGCATCTTCACAACACGCAGCCCTGCGCATCCGTTATTGAAGGGCTCCGTCCCACTTGAAACACATTCAACAAAATAGGTCAGTTCATGCTTGAGCGCTTCCACTTGTTCCAATTGCGGCGCCCACATGTCGCCGGAACGATAGCTCACAAGGAGTTCATACATCCCCTCGCGGCTTGTAATGTTCACGCCCTTATCGTAGATCTTTATCTTTTCATCGGCTTCCAGGTCGTTCCACACCAACATGCGCTTTTCGCCGCCAATCAGCGTCGTCCTCACCTTTACCGGAGACAACCAGTTCACATTAATGTGAGCAATCACTTTCTCCGGGTAATACAACGTCATGAATGCGACATCTTCGTGTCCGTTCAAGTGGCCCTGCCCCGTCGCGGAAACCGCCTCGGGCGTTCCCTTCAGGACGTAATCCATAATCGACAGGTCATGCGGAGCTAAATCCCACAACACGTTGATGTCATGCTGAAATAAGCCCAGATTCACACGAGTCGAATCGTAGTAGTAGAGATTGCCGAGTGCATCGTCGTCGACCAGCTGGCGAATCTTTTTCACCGCTCCGGTAAACAGGAAGGTGTGATCCACCATGATCTTCAAATTCTTCTTCGCAGCCAGTTCAACCAGCTCTTCCGCCTGCGCAACGTTGCTCGTGAAAGGCTTCTCTACGAAAACATGTTTCCCGTTCTCTAGCGCCCGCTTCGAGAGCTCATAGTGTGTCCAAACCGGCGAAACAACGGCAATCGCATCGATCTCCGTCGATTTGAGCACTTCATCTGTGTCCGCAGTTACCTTGACTCCCGGATAAGCCTTCTGGGCCCTCCCTCGGGCCCCGGCACTGATTTCAGCAATTGCAATAACCTGAGAGCCCTCTAAATTCATTAGGTTCCGTACAATATTCGGTCCCCAATATCCATACCCAATGACCCCGAAATTCATTGAATCCACCGCTTTCTTTATTTAGTTAGCTTTTGCCTCTAGGAGGCCTGACACTTCACCTATAACGAAACTTCCAACTAAAAGCCTTCAGAATGCGCCCGAACCACGAATCACGGCCATGGGTGTCATGAGCAAAATTTTCAAATCAAGCCAGGGTGTCCAGGAAGTCGCGTAACGAAGATCGAGACGAACCATCTCATCAAACTTCACGCGGCTTCGACCGGTCACCTGCCACAGACCGGTAATCCCCGGCTTTACCTCGAGAACGCGCCGGCGATGCCAGGTTTGGTACGCTGCCAGTTCATAAGGAATTGGGGGGCGCGGTCCCACCAGTGACATGTCTCCGCGCAAAACATTCAGCAGCTGAGGCAGTTCATCCAGACTTGATCTCCGCAAGAATCCACCGACTTTCGTGATCCGTTTGTCGTTGGTTAACTTGTAGACGTTCTTGCCCTCGCGCGGCTCATTGCTCTTCCCCTCTTCCGCTATGAGCTTAGTTACAAACTCTTTGTGCACCGAGTGATCGTTGTTCACATACATCGATCGGAACTTGAGAAAGGTGAAATTCTGCCCAAACTGGCCCACCCGCTGTTGCCGGAATAGGATTGGCCCCTTTGAGGAAAGCCTCACCGCAAGCGCGACTGCGAGCATCACAGGGGCGAGCAGCATGAGAAGTACTGAACAAATCGCGACATCAATGCTGCGCTTCACAACCAGCAGACCCTTGCGGCTCGTGTCATGGGTCTCAAGATCCGGGTAGAGCGCTGAATTGCTGGGGCGTCCCGGCTTGTCGTTCTCCCAATCATCGGGAAACAAGTGAAACGTGATGCTGATCTGGCTAAATTGCTCAAAGGTCAGCTCATCGCGTAGAGTGCTGCTCACTCTGGTCAGGATCGCGCTGAGAATCGAATTCTTGTCGCTCACCACGAGCCCCGTGAACATTGTCCCGACCACTTTGCGATTCTTGTACCAGCCCACAAGATCTGTATCGCGGCAAGCGATCAGCAGCGCCTTCAGGATGCACTCCAGAGCTTTTCTCGTCTTTTCGGAGTTCTGTTGGTTCGCCACCTCTAGCAACATCAATACAAAAGGAGACTTGGAGCGCTCGGTTCTCTTGCGCTCAATGGCAATCATCTTCAGGAAGAGTTCTTCATCGAGAGCTGTACGCTCTCCAATCAATGCCGGCCCGGCGATCGGATCGGCCAGATTCGAAACAACATCCTCGTGCGATAAACTCACGGCTTGCTCCTTGTTCGAAATCCGCGCGATTTCCCTGGCAATCTCCGCTTGAGATTGGCGCGTCTTTCGCAATTCGGGGATTTTGATGAGAGGTTGACCTCTACTGCGCAGGCTGACGGGCCATCGAACCCGTAGCATGGACACTCGCCGCATGGCGCCGCGCCCGATGTCTGCTATAGAAGCGCAGACTGAATCCGCATTTCGGGGATACTAAAAGGAAAGTAGGCAGAGATTGCCGAACTCGGCCCCGGAAACTTTTTCCGGTGGAGGATCCGAGTTCAGTCGCCAGAGGCTTTTGTTCGCGCCCGTGACGCTGTGTGGTAGTAGTAATCGCTGTGCGGCAGATTCTTTGAGCTGTTCAGAACTGCTCCAATTAGCTTCTGATGCTCGATCCCTTCAAGGCCGCGCTTTAACTGACGCTTCTCCGTCTTGCCTTGCCGCGTAACCAGTAGCACTCCGTCGGACAGCCGTACCCAGACGCTTGTATCGGCAAGTGGAAGAACCGGCGGCGAATCAATAACAATTGTGTCAAACCATTCAGTCAGCTGTCCCAAAAGCGCGGAAAGCTTGCCCGACTGCAGAAACTCGAGCGGGTTCGCAGGCGAGGTTCCCGCCGGCATAATCCAGAAGCCAGATTCTTCAAGCCGATAAATGCTTGTCATCAGGCTTCTTTCTCCTTGCAGCCATTCGCATAGACCAGGATGACCGTGAAGGCCAAACAACTCTGTGAGCGCCGGACGGCGCACATCGCCTTCAAGCAACAAAACTTTTTGCTCCGATGCGCCGGCAAGCGTGCAGGCCAGGTTGGCCGATACCATGCTCTTGCCTTCCTGCGGGATGGTGCTCGTAATGAGGATTTTCCGCAGAGGTCGGGTCCGCCGCATGTCACGCAGTCGCACCCCCAGCAGTCGAAACGCCTCCGAAGCTGGACTATCCTTCTCTGTGTAACAGATCAGCCGGCTTGTGGACGATAACCGCATCGGTAGCGATTTAAACTGGCTTAGCAAACTGACCCGGTCTTCAATCTGAATCGGATCTTGCGCTTCCGCGGGTTCGGTGCCAACTTGGACTTCTTCTGCGGCCTGAGCTTCTTGCACCAGCTCGCGCGTCGTCTTCTCGATCGTGGCTGTCCGATTATTGCGCAGTGTGTCTTGCCATTTGGATGCAGCAAACCGCTCGGCATTCCTCAGCACATCCGTCACTTCCAACGGAGAAGCCGTTGAACTCCCGGAACGTTCCGAGTCGGATCTTTGTAATGCATCGAATATCTGGCTCATGACCCCTCACCTACTTCTCTATTCGCACGCCTGCTCTTCACTGCCTGCGGCCTTGCCAATATCGCTTCTTCGCCATGACCAAAAAGATGCTCGCCTGATCCCAACCTTCCCACGAAACCATGCTCCATGTCGCGCGCCAGGTCCCGGTCCAATCTGAATTCCCTGGCGACGTCTTCGATCATCTCCGGTGTTACGAACTGCATCTGCTGCGCGTAGGCCGAAATCAACCCGTTCTCACAAATCGTATTAATGAGGCGCGGAAAACCGCGTGAATACCTGTGCACGACTTCAACCGTCTCGGCCGGAAATATCTCTGACGCGTTCGAATCTGGACCCGCAATCTGAAGGCGTTGCTCGATATATCGTTGCGTCTCTTCAAATGTCAGCGGTTCCAGATTTGTGCGTAATGCGATGCGCTGCTTCAATTGCCGCAAATTGTGCGAATCCAGCTTGTCATCGAGTTCTGGCTGTCCCACCAGGACGATCTGTATCAGTTTGTCGTCGTACGTCTCAAGATTCGATAAGAGCCTGATCTCTTCCAGCAGTTCGCTCGACAACAAATGGGCTTCGTCCACGATCAGGACCGTCGTCATCTGCTTGGCTCCCCGCGAAACCAGAAACTGGCTCAGTTCAAAGAGCATCTCGCATTTGTTGCGTCCTGTTGCAGGAAGACCAAAGTCGGCCAGGATATATTGCAAAAACTCGGTTGGCGACAGCCGGTTATTGAAGACGTAAGCGTATGCCACGTCTTTGCTCTCCTCCAGCAATCTGAGGAGACAACGCAAAAGAAGGGTCTTCCCTGTCCCAACTTCCCCTGTAACAACTACAAAACCTTTATGTCTGCGCACTCCGTAGTAAAGTGCGGCCAGCGCCTCGTTATGGCGTGGCGTCGCTACAAAACACGTCGGATCTGGGGTCAGATCAAACGGATTGCGCGTCAGATTGAAGTGCGCTTTATACATTGATCCGCCTGAATTTAACTGTGCAGGTAACTGATGGCTGCCGCCGCAAGGATGACTACGAAGACCGCAGCTGTCGCGGCCCAGTTTATGACCATCACCCTCTTATTATTCGCTTCATCGGTGGTGTTGACAACGTCCGGAATCTCCGAGATCACTGAAACCGGCAGGAGATTTTTGATCTCTTTCTCGCTGTACAGCCTGTCGTCAAGGAACTCAAAAGCTCCCGCAACCAGAACTCCGAAGGCGATCCCGACCGCCAATCCCAAACCACAAAACATCAGGTGATTTGGAAAATCGGGCTTGGCTGGAAGGCTGGGTGGATCAAGCATGGTAAATCGCTCGCCCTGTTGCAGCTCTTCCATGCTGGTCGCCATCTCCGACGCATTCTTCTTTTTGAGAAGATCGTCATAGTTCGCCTTCGACTGATCGTATCCTCGGTTCAGTTCAGCCAGCTGCTGTTCTGTCGCAGGGGTTGCATTCAATCGCCCCTCGTATTCTCCGATGCGCTGCTGCAGCCCGGTGATGGCCTGCTCTCTGTTCGCAATTTCAAGCTTGTTCGCCTGAAGCTGGCTTTCCAGCTGGGCTTGCGGCGAGCCTGGAGCTGCATCCATCGATGATCCACCAACGCCCGCATTCTTCTTTTCCAAGGCGGCCATCTGGTCCCGCTGCTTCTGCGTTTCAGCAATTTGTTCTTTGAGCTTCCGTACATCTGGATAGCTATCGGTGTATCGCGAACTCAGATCCACCAGTTGCGCGCGAAGCGTCGCCAGGTTCACATCCATCGCCGTCAGACCCGTCGGCATCACGCCAGGAGTTACAGGCAGTTCCTTGGCTGATCTGTATTGATCCAGCTGCGACTGCAGCAGAACTCGCTGCTGCCGAGCCGCGTTCAACGCGTCCTGGTCATTTTGAACTTGCGCCTGCAAACCGCTCAGAATTTGGAGATTGCTTGTCGCTTGTTCCGGCAACGCGCCTTGATGGGTCGCTTGATAATCGTGCACCTTTGCTTCTTGCGCCGCCAACTGAGCGCTCGCATCCTTCAACTGATCTTCAATGAATTTGGTTGTGCCCTGCGACTCTTCCTGCCGACTTTTCAGGGTCTCATTGATAAATAGATCCTTCAATGCGCTCGTAGCTTCCTGCGCGACGTGAGGATCGTGCGCAGTAAAAAAGATCCTGAATGCAGTGATCTGGTTGTTCCGCGTGTCGCGCACCAAGTCAATCGCGATGTCCTTCCGCATCCGTTCGACCATTTCTTCAGGACTTCTCTTGGTCCTGCCATCCTGGTAAAGATGAAGATTCTGGATGATGGACAATAGACGGGTACGGCTCAGGATTTGCTGCGTGATGCTCTGCATTCGGTCCTGAAGATCGTCGCTCACATTGGGCGCGACATAATCCTTCGGCATCGTCGGCTCTTCTACCAGGATGAGCGTGCTCGACTTGAATTTCGGCTTAAGAACCCAGCTCGAACCCCATACCAACAGCCAACCAATGAACAATGGCACCACAAACTGCATCTGCCTGCGGCGGGCAATGTTCAGGTAGCGCTGAAAATCCGGCTTTTCGGCAGCTTGCTCTTCTTGGAGATCAACCATAACTATTTTCCTAACGGCTTCTGGAATTGATAGAAGATAGAACCATAGCCGCGATCACTGTTTGGGTCGTTCGCCAGAACCGCAATGCCACTGTAGCTTTGATGCAATCGATCATAACCGAATTCAAGTCCAAAATGTTCGCCAAGTGTGCGCCGGACAAGCGCATCACCACCCACTGAATGTCCGCCCGGCGTCGCATTCGAAATGGCCGGAGACACGTTCTTCAGATCCTGGTAGTCAAAATCGACCCCACAAATCCAGCTGTGGGAGATCTGCAGGCGTCCAGCGATCGCGCCGCTGCTTCCTTGATACGCACCCAGTAAGCCTCCACCGCCCGTCACCGACCGGCTGTACGCCACATTGAGGTTCGTCCGCGCTCGTTGCCAGCCCGCGCTCGCCGCGATCGAGGGAGTCCATGCGCTCTGATCCGGGCCGCCTGTCAGCGACACGCTGTAATGCTGCGGTCCCGCAGCTACCGATATCGACGTCGACCGATTGAAATACAACGTAAAGTACGGCATCACGTCTTCCACTTGGGCCGTACTTGTCGTGAGCGGAGGATAAGCCGCGATGTGCGTGTAATCGAAGAAAACGCCCAAATAGTTCTTCAGTGAAAACCGCTGTGCGTAGAACCCGGTACCACCGAAAGTCTTCGAGTTGAACACCCCGGGAGCTTCCTTCGGGTCCGGAAAATCCATCAGGCTGAAGTTCCCGCTCGCGCCTGCCATCTGGTTCCGCGCGAACTGCTTTTCTGCAGATCCTCTGAGATTGTTACTGATCACGTCCGCAAAAGGAATCAAGAGTGGCTGCCCTGCACTGCCCGAGCTCCCCGTAACGCCCCCTGCACCGAGCGTTCCTGTCTGACCCAGAAGGCTCGAAGTTTGATAGAACGTGTCGTCTAGACTAACCGCCGTATAGGGTGAAAACCGATACGTGTATCCAGCCTTTGCGCTCTGGTCAATGGCATTCAACGCGGTGGTCGGCTCATAGAACGTGAATCCCGGACTGTATGTAACGACTGTTTCTGTTTCGGCTCGGTTCGGTCATAAGAAATCGTTGGGAGAATCGTGTAGGTCGTGTCGCTCACTGGCTTCGTCAGCGTGCCTACATAAAGATTGTCGTCATAAGCAGCTTCAAAAAGAATCTTGCCCGAAATATAGTTCGACCGCGCTTCCCCACCCGTTGCATCTGGATAGGCCTGGCCGCTCACTGGAGGAGGAATCGACATCTTCTCATCGTCGTAAACCTCAGGAGGCGTACCGCTGGCACTCGGCTGGACTTGCGCCCAAGTCGGGATTACGGAAAGCAGACCGAGGAAAATAAGACATTTCGTGCGCATAATCTTCCTTTAGAAAAACTAGGGAACAACGACCGTATCTTGTGGCTGTAGCTTTACATTCTGTGTCGTGTTCTTGCCTTTTATAAAGTCGTTGTAGTTGAAGGGAAATCGATCTTCGCCGCCCGTTGCGTTCTTGCGTAACACATAGATCGCCTTCTTCTTGGCAAAATCCTTCAATCCGTTGGCTGCTGCAATCGCATCCATCACCGTGGGAGCCACCGAAAGTGTGTAAGCGCCCGGCTTCACAACTTCTCCCAGCACATTAATCTTCTCGCTGTTGATCTGCTGCACCATCACGCTGACTTCCGGCTCAGTCATGTAGCTGCGCAGCTTCTCCGTGATTTCCTGCTCCAGCTGCAGTGGCGTGCGCCCAGCTGCCTGCAATTCACCCACCAGGGGGAGAGAAATCTTGCCGTCGGTCCTCACAGGAATCGTGCGAGAGAGCTCGGTCTCTTTCCAAACATTGATTGCAAGCACATCGTCGACACCAATGGTGAACGATGAGTCGTGTGCTACGCCGGTGTGACTGGCGGCAGAATCGTCCGCGGGCTGCACCGCGCTTGCTGCCTTATCTGCTGCGGGATGGTCTCCCGGAGTCTGTGCCGCAATCCCGTTCGCCAGGATCACCGAGAGGAAGGTCCCCAGGATGAAACGATAAGAAATCTTGTTCATTGCTACTCCTCTTGCGGGGGGACGCTGTCTCACGATTCTAAATTCCTACGGACATCCAAATAGCTGCTTATCTAGCTTTACGGCAACTCAATCTTGGTAGCTTTCGGAGCTTCCTGCATACGCATAGCGAAGATCTGGGGTTGTCACCGGCATCGCACTGCGTTGCACGATCGGCTCAACATCCGCAACGTCAATTTCCATAGCCACGGATTGCGAAATCATGTTCACCGAAAGAATCAGGCGCGACTGATTCTTTTTCCGCACCAGGATACCTTCGACTCCTTCCAAAGCGCCCCGCTTGACTCGAACCCTTTCGCCGCACTTCAGGAACGGATGCGGTTCCACGCGAATGTGACCTTCCATCGATCTCTGAATCGCCTGGATCTCTTCTTCGGGTATGATCGCCACCCGGTCTCCGCAGTGAAGGATCATATGAACGCCAGGCGTCGTAACCACTGCCAGCTTCCGATCCAACCCGCCCCGAACAAACACATAGCAGGGAAACACCGGGAGCGAGATTGTCTTCTTTCTGTCCTTCCATTGGCGAACCGAATCGTAGACAGGCAGAAAAACTTCAAATCCTTTCATCGTCAGATGCTGCGACACGACAGCTTCATGCTGATGGCGCGTATAAATCGTCCACCAGGATCGATCATAATCGGCTTGCCTGTCGAAACCGCTTAACTTATTCATTAAAGGCATCTTATCCCAATATTCTCCCGGCATTGACATGCCAATCGGATACAGCTCCGCCCTGTGAGTCCCATCCGAAGACCAGACCCCTGCTCTTGCGCTTCCTGGCTACCGGGTATCTCACTCTTCCCTAACGAATCCCGGGCCCAATTCCCTTCTAGACTCGAACAGCAAATCACACAGCATTCGTCTATACGAACGCAAAAATTAAGTTTTCCGGCTTCGACCCGCCCCTTGCCTGACCGATCCACTCACTCTCAGGCTTTCTCTGAAAGCGCCAAACTCACTTCAATTCAGGCGCTTTATCCTGTATACCCATGTCACCTTCTAAGTCCTTGAGTGTCAATTCCACGTTGGTAATAGCAATTCCATTACTGCCTGTGAAAATCACACTGCTTTCAAATTCCTGCTCGCTCTAAGTGACTTTGCTGCTTCCGCGGTACGACGACCCTCAATGCCGCTCGCGCCTTTCTACGTACGCTGAAACCGAAGTCGTAGATTGCAATTGGAATCAGAAGAGTTAACAGGGCACCTGCGAAGCAGTCTGAATTTGAATTCCATGCCGCTGGAAAGTTCCGCTGCTCCTTCTTCCCCGGCTCCTTACTGCCTGGGGCCACTCGAAACGGAGATCTTTCCGTCTGCCGGTTCATCTTCAACCGAACAGCATCGCTAGGGTCAATCTAAGTCTATAAATCTGTACTGAACCAGCGACTTGCGTAGTCGGACCCATCACTGAATCGTTCAGACGTCGGCCAAATGCCCGCCACTGGATTCAGATCCAAAATCTGAATTTCGACCGAAACTCAAACAAATCTGAACCAGCAAATCTCGCAAAGACACACGGGTTCTGTCGATCCCGCCTGTCGAAGTGTCTGAAATATAGGGTGCTCCCAATAGCGAGTCAATAACACTAAGGTAAGGATGGGACAAAAATCCATTTAACTATCTTATTCTAAAATGGTTATTCGTTTCATGCCGGTCACCGTCCTTCTCCGGAAGGATTTCGGAGGGCGTGGGCCTCGGAATTTGAAGTGATCTCCGCCCCGATCCGCCCAACGGACGTTCCTGATGATTTGCGGCACATGTCAGCGACCAAGGATTCCGCGTGCGGGCAATCCAAAATCCTGTGGATAGAATGAAACCGGATTGTGCAGTGTCGGTCTTCCGATCCGCTCTGCCTCAGTTCTGAACCCAAATTGCCGGATTTGCGGGCTTTCTCTGGTTGTAAGAGGCGCACCACGCCCCGCGACCGGCCAGCAGTGCTCACATCCCTCTCGGATTCCCGCAGTGCAAACAGCCGAGTCTTAGCCGGCCCGCTCCGAGCCGCTCAGTCCGCCGAGGTCAGCCAGCCACTCGAATAGTAGTAGTTGTTGTAGCGCGGTGCAGATTCAACCCAGTCGGTCCCTACCCCCGTTGCCAGCGTCTTTCGCTTCCGCACGAGTGCAAATTCTGGTCGGGTTCCCACTACAAACGAAACCTGTGCATCCGTACTTCCCGCGCCAAGATGCAGGGTCTGAACGTGCTCGCCCATCCTAATCTGGAGATCCGCTGGCGCTGTCAGATTTGCTGTGATGTAGATCCGATCGGCAACAGCACCGAATTTCTTCGCGACTGAGGGACGACCTGCATCGGTGCCCACACTCTGTGTCCGATAGAAAAAGTACACCGCATCTCGGGTGATCTTTGGCTCAACGCCCGTCTTGTACCACTGGATGAAGAACGGCAGCAGTTCAGCTGCGCCGGAATGGCTGTGAAAATAGTTCCTCTCATTCAGCGGTATTCCTGACGCGTCCAGGTAGTTCGCCCCTGCATATTTGTTCGGATCGTCCATCGGGCTGATGTAAGTCCCTTCAATGAAATCATTCCAAGAGATGATCTCAACCCACTCCGGATGACTCACACGAAAGACGTCCATCCACATCGCCCGCATGCCTTCTGCGCCGTTGTACTCGTAGTATCTGTTCGCGTTTGCGCCCCAAAATTGAAAACAGATGGGCGCCATGAACAGCTTCCCCCCTTGATGCAAAATCGCCGCGTAGTCATCGGCGACTTTCGTGGGATCGAGATTCCCCTTCGATCCGGGTACTCCCGCGATTCCCCAATAGAAAGACCCGTCAATCAAGTCATTCCAATCGTCGAAGCCCTGCTGAATTTGCTCTCGGGTTGGCAACTCTCCTCCCCAGAAGAAAGCCGGCACAAGAAAAATCGGCAGAGCGGCATTCGACGGATGTCCCGCGGCCGGCTCCAGGACCTCCGGTTCAATGCTGGCCGATGGATTCGTCCCTCGCTCGAGGTCCACTCGAATCTGCCGCCATACCAGCTGGCCAAGCTTGTCGCCGGCAAAGGTCGTTAAAACGGCGCGCCCTTTAAACCTGAAATAGACGCTGGCGTAGCGCGGATTCCCTGCAAAACGCCGCATCATGTCTTCAACGTCGTCTGCGCCATTTCCGCAACACATGTCTGCCGAAAACATCAGCTTGAATCCAGTGTGTAACCGCAACGCAGCTTCAAACATCTGCGCGGCGTACTCGATGTAATAGGTCTGCTTAAGCCACCCACCCGCGTTCAGCGCAAAACCATCGATACCCATCGATTGCGCCTGCTGAATCTCGCGCCCATAGGCTTCGATCTTCTTTTCCTGAGTCGGATCGTCATTGCTCTGGTAGTCCTGATTCGTCAGCATGTAATGCGCGAAAACCATTCTCTGAGCAAGACAGCCTCTGCCGAGCAATAGCCACGCGCAGGCAACGACCAGCATGACACGCGCCTTCCACCCAAAACGTGCGTGAGCGAGGAGGATTTGCAACATTCCCCACTTTCCCTTCAGCGCCCCAATTCAGCAGAGAACGATTTCCATCTTATTGAATCAGGATCGACATTCCATTCTTTGAATCTGGAACAGTGGTTGCGAAGAAATTTGCCCCACGTTCAAGCTTCGTCGAAACCTCGCGGCCCTCGAGCTCAACCCGCTTCCTCAAAGGCTTCCATCCATAGACTTCGATTCGCAGGTCTTTCCACCAGGGCAAAAATGTTCCCTCATGGGGAGAGATGACCACTCGAAGCCCATCCGGACTTTTCTCGCAAGAAAAATGCATGCGCAGAAATTCACCTCGTTTGTAAGCGAAGGTCTTGCCGTCATCGGTGTAAAGGTCTCCTCGGCAGTCATCTCCCACATAGACGCGCACCGTCAATGGTCCGGATGGAAGTTCGTCCGTACTCTCCACCAGGGGTTCCAACGGCACAATCGCACCTGCCCTCACATACACAGGCAAGTCATTGAGCGAGGGCGTCACATTGGCCGTCAATGCAAGCTGGTTCGAAACATCGGTCGGGGAGTTTGCCACAGTTGGCGCCGGTGCAGGCTTCTCCACACGCTCGCCTGTCCAAAAGTCGTACCAGCTTGCACTCGGAAACTCCACAGTGTAGGCGTCCGGCGCTTCAGGATACGGCGACGGTGCGATCAACAGATCATGGCCAAGCAAAAACTCGGCGTATGCTCCAGGATCGAGATCAATTGCGTGTCGGTCTTTTGCCGCCGCGGGGTAGTCGAGAAACAGAGGTCGTTCCATCGGAATGCCCGTCCGCTCTGCCTCCTCTGCAACTGTGTAAAAGTAGGGCATCAGCCGATAGCGTACGTCAATGAACTTGCGGCGGACAGCCTCCTGCGCGAGTCCGCCCACCCACGGCTCCTGGTCGCCAGTTCCCTTCTCGGTATGGTCGCGGTCGATCGGCTGAAAAGCTGACACCTCGATCCACTTGGTCAATAAATCAGGCGTTGCTGTGCCTGCAAACCCTCCAACATCTGCCCCTGCAAAAGCAAAGCCACTTAAGCCGAGATTCTTCAGCATCGGCGCGGTCATCCGCAGGTGATTCCAAGTACTGCTGTTGTCTCCAGTCCATGTGGCAGCATACCGCTGACCTCCGGCATAACTGGCTCGCGTCAACACGAACGGCCGTAGATCCGGTTCCAGCTTCAGCATGCCCTCATACGTCGCGCGCGAGTTTTCCATTCCGTACACATTGTGCAGCTCCGCATGGGTCCCCGTCCTCGATTGAAATCCCGGCTCATCAATCCGGTGCACCGTCGTCCCAGGCATGGTTCCGGCCGGCCCATCGAAGACTGACGGCTCGTTCATGTCGTTCCAGAAGCCTTCGAACCCCATTTGCACAAGCGGCTTGTACAGTGCGCCCCACCACGCCCGCGTCGCTGCCTGCGTAAAGTCAGGAAAGACGCTGGGACCCGGCCACACTGCGCCCGTATAAACCGAGCCATCCGGATTGTGTACAAACCGATCCGCTGCCATTCCGCTCTCATAGGGCGCGTAGTTCTGTCCAGGGGCATTCGCAATGTGCAGGTCTGTTATGGCCACAACATGAAAATGCATTTTCTTCAGCTTGCTCAAAATCGAGGGCATGTCCGGGAAAGTCTGCGAATTCACCGTGAAGGGTCGGTTCCGATCTTGAAAATCGATATCAAGATATAGCGCATCCGCAGGAATATGGTCCGCGCGCAGCCGGGTTGCGACTTCCATCAGCCTGCTTTCCGGCGTATATGTGTACCGCGACTGCTGAAACCCAAAAGCCCAGCGCGGCGGTAACGGTGGTTTGCCGGTAAGCCACGCATAGGTCTCGATCACCTTGCGCGGTGTCGGCCCGAGAAAAATATAGTAGTCAATCGGACCGTCCAATGCGCCGAACGAATAGTAAACCGGCGATTCTTTGCCAAAATCGAAGCTCGAGCGCCAGGTATTGTCCATCAACGTACCCACGGCAACTCCCGCGCGATAGGAAAGAAAAAACGGAATGCTCTTGTACAGCGGATCGGTCGACTCCTGGAACCGGTAAGCATCGGTATTCCACAGAGTGAATGCCTGGTTGCGCCGGTCTAAACCTCCCGATTTGTCCCCAAGACCAAAATAGTGCTCATCACTGGGCATCGATTTGTACAAGCGAAATGCAGTGCCGGTGAAAGTGAGCGGCAAAGCATCCTGTTCTACGACCTTACCTTCAGCGTCCCGCACAGTCACCAATCCCGTCTGCCGATCGACGCCAACGCTCAAATCCTGAGTGTGAAACCCCGCCACTGCATCATTCGAATCTTGCGCGACAGAAACCGAGGCCGTCCGCGCATCCGGCAACACGGCCCAAGACGCCTCCTCTGGAAGCACTCCATCGCACGCTGCGCGAACCCGCAGCACATCTTCGCGCTGCGCTGTAATCCTTAGCACCATTTTTCCGTTGTGCACCTCGATTCCATTGGCTAATGGGGTCGAGGCGGTCACATGAGAAAAAGACGCAGACGCGGAATCCGGTACCTGCGCAGGGGCGAATCCACCCAGTGCCACAACCGCGATCAGGACACACACGCCGCTCGTGGGCGCACGATGTGCACGCATCATCTTCTCCAAAATCGAAAGCATGCAACTTTTTGCAGGCGGCAGTTCATCCACAGTTTCGAGAATCCGATAGAACGCCGCGGCACTACTGGGCACCGCGGCGCTCAGCCCGAATTAGAACTCGAACTTCAACGAGATCTCAGAGAGGCGCCTGCCTAGCTTTTGCGGAGCCGAGCCGAAACCTTCCGAGGGGTTGTACGTAGCCGTGGTCGGAGTAGCGCCGGCCGACGTGTCGCTCAACTGCAGCGTCGTCTGCGAAGCGTACCCTGTGCCAAAGCTGTTCAGCGGATGGTTGATGAAATTAAACGCCGCATAGCGAACATGGATGCGCCGCTTCTCACCCAGGCTGAAGCCTTTGTCCAGCGTCAGGTCGGTGTTGAAGAACGCCGGGCCATGCGCATATGGCTCAATGTACTGTCCGTTTGTTCCCAGCGCAGGCAACGCAAAGCAGGCAGGATTCAAATACTGATGCGAAGCCAGGTGCGAGGTCGGATTGCAGGTCAGCACAGGCTGCAGGTTCACATCCGGCGTACCCAAGATCGACTGCGAGCTGACCGAATAAGCCGTCGCGCCCTGCCCAATATTGCCCTGCAGATAATAGCCGGGCGATGCGCTCACTCCCGTCTGCATATTCGGACCACTCTGCATGTTTGTGATACCCGAGATAAGCCAGTTGTTGATGAAACCGCCCAGCAGACGTTCGTCCGTAAACTTGCCCGTCTGATAGGAGTAGCTCAGATTGAGAACCTGCGTGCGATCGAAGTTCAACGGCCCGTAGTTGTTCGCCAGATTGAATGGATCGATGCCGGCGGTCCAGTTAAAATCCGCCGACGACCCCAAAATACCGAGCGCCTTCGAGTAGGTGTAGTTGGCATTGAAGTTCAGCCGTCCAATGCGCTTGATCGCCTCAATCTGCAAGCCGTTGTAGTTGGCATAGGTGTTGTGCCGCGGCACCAGAATCTGGCTGTAGTTTGGGAACGGACGCGCCTTCTGCACAGCCTTGTCTCCCGGGTAGTTGTAAATGTTGTCCAGGCTCGCCGCTTCCCACGGAGTACATCCCGTCGGGTCGCAGGCGTTGTAGCCCGCCGCCGCGTCAATCGCCGCCGCTGCAGTCGGAGTAAACAGCGTTCCCACGGGAATCGCGTTCACATTGTCCAGCACAACCGCCTGCGATGTGCCGTTATCCATCAGCGAATTGCTGTTGTTCCCCACGTAGGAAACCTGCAGTGTCCATTTGCCCGGCAGTTCCTGCGCAACACTCAAGCTGTAGTTGTTGGTGACCGGCTCTTTGTTATCCGTCGGATCGAGTCCATAAATTGTCGCAGGCGAGATGTACGTTTCGGTTCCTCCGGCATCTCCATATGTGTTCGGGTCAAGATGCAACGTGTTCACGCCTTCTAGCGTGTTGTCACCGAATCCCTGCAGATCCGTGTAGCGAACATGTTCTGCTTCGGCAAACTCGCTCGTCACATCCACCACAGAATCGTGGAAGCGATAGATGCCTGCACCGCCCCGCACAATGGTCTTTCCATCTTTGAAAACATCCACGGCAAATCCAATGCGCGGTTCAAAGTACCACGGCGGAGAAGACGTTCCCGCATCTGGTGTCGATTTGCTGATGCCGTGCCATGTGATGCCCGGCAATGGGTTCGTCGTGGCGTTGTAGGTCGAGGTATAAAGCGCCGGGTTCCAGATCGCCGCGCCGACCCCCTGCGTATCCTGCCAGGCACCCAGTTTCGCCGCGCGCGCGCCAAAGGTCAGCGTCGCATTCGAGGTCACGCGCCAGTTGTCCTGCGCATAGGCATCTACGTTCCAGAAATGCAGATTCGTGTAGGGATTGAAATTCTGCTGGTGCCAATCCTGAATCTGCCCTTCGAAAAAGTTCGCCAGCGCATTGCCGCTGTTAAAGTGCGGATTACCATAGGCAGGGGATCCATCCGGATACGTCCCGTTGTAATCGGCAAAGTAGGACCCGGCCGCGCCGTAATAGTAGTCCTGGATAATGCCGTTGGTCGCAGGATTGGTTGCCGTCTGATCATTCTTGGTCCGTTGCACAAAGGTGCCCACCTTCACCGTGTGCTTACCCCAGACCTTCGTGAGGTTGTCGCCGAAATTGGGTTGAAGCTTCTTCAGCTGTAGCGGATTGTTCGAGTAGTCCGGCCACAGACCCAGCGGCAAACCGCCGTAAGTCGTGTAGGTGCCAAACTGTGGATATTGCGTGTCCTTGTTGTCGAATGCTCCGTTGTACGGATAGTTGATTGCAGTCTTCTGCAAATCTGCGATCGTCCGCGCGTCAAACGATTGCACGAATGAAGTAATGGTCGCGTAAAGCTCGTTCGTCAGCGTCGGCGTAAAGATCGTCACGTAGTTCGCCGATGCGCTGTGCACCCAGATGTCGTTGTTCACTCCGTAACCTGGCGTATTCACTTCGCCCATCACGCTGGTCGGCTCGTAATAAGGAACCAGCGGCTGCCCCTGCTTTCCCTTCTCAAAGCTGTAGCGCGCAAAGAACCGATTCCGCGGGCTGATCGCGTAATCCATACGACCCACAAACTGGCTCACGTTGTTGTTCACCAGGTCGAGCTGGTCATAGTTGTAGCCATCTGTGCCCGTCAGCTGGCGCGAAGGCAGCGGCAGTGTGCCGTTCACCAGGGCCATGGCGCCTGGATTCAAAAACGCACCGATGTTGCCATTGGTCAGCGACGACCCGTCGTCTCCCACCGTCGGTGGCGTGTTGAATGTCCCGTAATTTCCGTTTGTCAGGTTCGGACCCAGGAACGATGAAAGCGCCGACTCGCTGAAGTCTCCAGATCGCATTGCCTGTGTCGGGACAAGTGCGTGGATAATGGCGCTGCCCGCGCTGCCATAGGCAAACACGTTGCGCTGCGCATCATATTCTGCGCCGGCAAAAAACGTCAGCTTCTTGAAGTGAGGAATCGGCCCGCTGATCGTCCCGCCCGGATAAACAAACGTATCGTCCGGCCGAGCGATGTTGTTGTACTTCGCCAGCCAGTCGTTCGAATTCAATTGATAGGTGCGCGCATAGGTGTAGAGCGATCCATGCAACGCTGACGTTCCCGACTTCGTCACACCCTAAATCACCACCGGTCCGTTCGACTGGTCGGAACCAAAGTTCGAAGTCTGCACCTGCACTTCACTCACAAACGAGTCGTTGATGTTCTGCAGATTCGCGCCGAAGTTGCCCGCATCGGTCAGGTTCGCGCCATCCAGCTTCAATGTGATGCCCGCAACCGGCGCGCCGCTCGAAGCGTACGGCGTAGGCTGGCCGATCTGCACTTGCGAGAAATCGGGCGCTGCATTTGTCGATCCCAGATTACGAATCGCGAATCCTGGAAGCGTCCGCTGCAATTCAGTTGCATCGCGGCCAACAATCGACATCTGCTCCAGATCCCCTGACGAAATGGTCGAGCTCAACTGCCCGCTGTCCAGGGGCAGGCCTGCCACATCCGAGGTCACCGTGACTGTCTCGTTCGCGGCTCCCGGCTTCAACGCGAATGCCGGCAACGACAACGCATCGCCCGGATTTAGATGAATGCCCGTCTGCGACACCGCATTGAACCCGCCATGATTCACCGTCAGCGCGTAGTCACCGCTCGGTACAGCGGCAAAGGTAAAGACGCCCGACCCATTGGTCGTCAACGTCAGCTCGGCCCCACTCGCGGCGTTGCTCAGTGTCACCGTGGCGCCTTGAATGACTGCTCCGGTCTGGTCTTCCACCACACCACTCAGCGAGGCAACGCCCACCTGTGCCGAAGCAACCACCGCTCCGAGCAAAGAACACATCACCGCCAAGGTCATCGCGAACAGCATTCTGTTCTTAAAGATTCCAATTCTGCTCATTGAAACGCGCCTCCAACCAAACCCCACTTTGCGCATGCCTCCCGAGACCCTGCGAGGTTCATGCCCAGAACGGTTCTTTCCGCAAAACGGGAGTCTTTATAGGCGCGCGACTTTGCAACTTGTCAGTGCCTTGCGGAAAAACACCGATTCTTTACATGTAAAGAACTGCGCAAGTTTATTAAATAGAACAAGATGCAAGAATCGCCGTGAACGCTCGAATTGGCAGGGAGTACACTAATTTGGTTTGAGGCACGGGACGGGCCAGGGGAATTGGACGCCACTCAGGACCAAACGATCTTTTCGGCTGAAGAAAAACTGGCGATTGAAGAACAATTGGAGCGTTTACTCTCCAGCTCCTTCTTTAGTCACAGCCGCCGGTTCCCTGCCTTCCTTCGCTACGTCGTCGAACGCACTCTTGAGGGGGAGTCCGAACAGCTCAAAGAGCGGACCCTCGGAATCGAAATCTTCGCCAAAGGCGCCGACTACGATACGGCAACCGATCCTATCGTCCGGGTCACCGCTGCAGAAATTCGCAAACGCATCGCGCTCTACTATCAGGACCCCGGACACGAGCAGGAATTGAGAATCTCTCTCCCGCTCGGGAGTTACATTCCGCACTTTCAACCACCCGACGCAGCCCTTCCCAAAATCGAAGCTATCGCTCCGGCCGCGAACGAATCCTCACCCGCGGTTGCAACGGCAATGCGTCCCAAAGCAGCCGTCTGGAAACCCGTCGCCGCCTTAGTTTTTCTGCTCCTTATTGCCGCCGCTTCCTTCGTTTGGTGGAAATATAATCGCCAGTCGCCGTTGGATCAGTTCTGGAATCCCATTCTTGGTTCAAACGAGCCAGTTCTGTTCTGCGTGGCTGACCAGACCGGCTACAACGCAATCGCTTTGCGCGATGCCGCAGACCCATCGCGGATTGTCATGTTGCAGGACAAACTCACCGCCGTCGTTATCGATGACCTCAGCACCATCACCAAGATTGCTGGCGTCCTTGAGACCCAGCACAAGCGCTACTCCCTCCGTGGCGAAGGCGACACAACCTTGATGGATCTGCGCGCCGGTCCTTCCGTCATCATCGGTGCATTCGACAACGCCTGGACCTTGCGCCTGCTGCAGCCTCTGCGTTTCCATTTCGCCAACGACGCAGACATGTCGCAATTCAGCATCGTCGATTCGACGCAACCGTCCAAAGAGCGCTGGACCGTGGACCGCAAACTGCAATTGGCAACCAATAACTATAAGGACTACGGCATCGTTGCTCGATTTACCGACGACACCACCGGCAAACCTACCCTCATTGCCGCAGGCATAGGCCGCGGTGGCACCATCGCTGCCGGAGAATTTGTCACCAGCCCCACCCTCCTTCGCGTTGCAGAAGAACAAAGGCCCGGCGGCAAAGGCAAAAATAATATTGAAGTCGTGCTGAGCACGCAAATCATCAACGGTGAGCCGGGTACACCCACCATCGAAACTGTCTATTTCTGGTAGTAAGGAACTTCCAGCAGCAAGGAATTAAATCCGCGTCTCTACCCGGATCGGCCCAATCGACGCAGCGTGAACTCTGAGTCTTTCTCCCTCAGCGCGCTGGAACCGGATGCGTTGCATCGTGGCTGGTGAAGGCCCGGTTGCCCGAATCGTCTTCCGATTTCTGGGGAATCCAGATCGAAAACACCGTGCCGCTCGCACCCGCTGTTGCACGGCTCCTCACGCGAATGCTCGCACGATGCTTGTCGAGAATTTCTCGGCTCACCCACAATCCCAAACCCGTGCCTTTGTCCCCTTTCGTGCTCACAAAAGGTTGAAACAACGTCCGCAGCATTTGCCGGTCCATGCCGTGTCCCGTATCCGCAATGCTCACACGAAGCCCAGATTCTCCTGTCCGCGCGTGGGATTGCGGCCGAATCCTGAGGATGAGTTTGCCATCGTTCTGCAGCGCGTCGATTGCATTGGCAATCAGGTTGGCGAATACCTGCCGCAGGCCCGAGGGAAAGCAGAACACGCGGTCAGTCTCAATATAGTCGCGTCGCAATAGGACGCCAGATGGGCGTAGCCGGGCGTCATAGAGTGCCAGAGCCGAGTCAACAATCTGCGAAACCCGTTCCCATGACCGCACGTCGCTCTCGCGGTTGAATCGCAGCGTGTGCGTAACGATTTGCGAGGCACGCTCCACCTCTTCCAGCGCAAGCGTCACATACCTCAGGGTCGGCGTATCGGTCACGGATTGCTCGATCAAAAAGAGGAGGTTGGTCACTGCGGCAAGAGGATTGTTGATCTCATGCGCCACCGTGGTTGCAAGGCGTCCCACCAGAGCCAGCTTTTCGCTGCGCATCAGCGCCTCTTTGGCTCGATCCCGAGCTTCCTCGGCTTCCTTCAGCGCCGTGATCTCTCGCGTCACGCCGTCGAATCGGACTGGCTGGCCGCCCGAGTCATATGCGGTCCGGCCAATCGCTCGGATCCACTTGATCTGGCCCTCAGGCGACATCGTGCGGTATTCAATGTCGTAGCGCGTCCGGGTCCCAATCGCTCGATCAATCGCTTGGCGTGTGCGTTCGCGGTCATCAGGATGCAGTCTGGCATAGAAAAGGCCGATGTCCACGACAGCATCGGGAGGCAGCGAAAAATGCTCCTTCACCCGCTCATCCCAGATAAGTTTGTCGAAGGGGAGATCGCAGAACCAATAGCCAATCTGGGCAGCCTGGGTTGCAAATGCAAACCGCTCCCGATGGTCCCTCAGCAGATCTTCGTGGCTGTGGGATACCTCTTGCTTCTTGATTGTCCCCGCAGTTGCTGCAACGGTCGTGTCGTTCAAACGTTCTTACCTCGGCAATGCCAAGCGAGTCATATCCCAGAGAGCCGCCTACAGGAATTGCCCGCGACAGTCTGAAACGAAAAATTGCTGGACCCTGAGCTATAACTCCAGATGCCCTTTGTATAGTGGAGGTTGTCTAGATCCGCAACACCACAAGATCAAATCCTTGCTTGGCTTCTATAGGCAGGAAGAGCCTAATAAGACGCTGGCTGCGCAGCACGCCCACTTCGGAGCCACAGAGTTGGAAAGTCGTACGATGGAGTAATTCCATGGTTAGCCGTGCGAGGAGCCATCAAAGCTTGAGTCATCCGCTTTGTATGGCGGGGACGACGGGGCTCGAACCCGCGACCTCTGCCGTGACAGGGCAGCGCTCTAACCAACTGAGCTACGTCCCCAGGGTGAACCTGGATTGCAGGAGAGCCAAAACCAGCCAACGCGCCAGTCCGAATTCTGCTCTTCCTGGTCGCGATGGAACCCGGGCGGGCTCAACGCGACAAGTCACATGAACTCAATCAGTGTACCAGAAACCAGGCCCTCGCGACTCGGCCCTCGCGCCCTCTCAAAACCTCCGCATACCTTCGCAATTCCTGCCAAACCCCGGCCCCGCTCCTCTACTCTTGCTCCCATGCGACGGCTTTCGATCATCATCTTTGCCCTGGTTCTTTTCCCTGCACTCACTGCCGCTCCCACCTCTGAAACTGACCCGCGCGTGGTCGAACTCATCCACACGCTCGACCTCAAGCCCCTCCCGAAAGAATCCGGCTACCTTGGCCTCATCGGGGAATCGGCTCAGTCCTTCCCCATCGGCGGTCGCCATCTCGCAATCCAAAGTCAGGTCTATTACCTGCTCACCCGCCAAAGGCCAATCAACTACCTCCACTGGCTCCAGCCCGATGACACCCACGTCCTCATTGAAGGCGGTCCGGTCGACTACTTCATCTTCTGTCCCGATCGACACGTCCAGAAAATCACCCTCGGTCGCGATGTCTCCCGTGGCCAACGCCCGCTTGTCGCCGTCCCCGGCGGCTGTTGGAAAGCCTTGGTGCTCAGCCCGGCTGCGAACTACGCCCTCATGGCCAATGCGCTTTCCCCGGAGTTCACGCCCGATCGCGTCCACATCGGCGAGGGCCCACATTGGGTCCAAAAATATGCAGGCGCTGCCGCATGGGCAACGCCTGACTTCCTTCGCAAATTGATTGGCCCAAACTGGAGTCCGGCCGAATAAGCCGCTCACCGATGAGGCTTACGCCGACCAGGCCACCCGGTTCCCGCGACTTGCCGTCGTAAATCCCATATCCGCCGAAATCCCACGCACGCACTGCACCAGGTGATTCGCAATCGAAGGCAGTTTTTGCGCCGTCACGCGGAACGAAGGGCCCGACACGCTCACCGCCCCTACTGGCTGCCGCTGTGCATCGAGTAAAGGCACCGCGATGCACCGCAATCCCTCTTCCAGTTCTTCGTCGTCCACTGCATAGCCGCGTCGCCGTGTCTTTTCAATCTCCGTGCGCAGCGCTTCGGCCGTGGCAATGGTCCGGGGCGTAAAGCGTTCAAACTTCGTCTTGCGCAGAATGTCGTTGATCCGCTCCTCCGGCAAAAACGCCAGAATGGCCTTACCTACCGACGTGCAATGCACCGGATTACTCGAACCAATCCGCGTGATCATCCGAACCGATCGCGCCGGCTCAATCTTGTCGATATAGATCACCCGCGCCTGCTCCAGCACGCACAGGTGCGCTGTTTCCTCCGTCTCGGCCACCAACTTGCGCAGATGCGATTGCGCCCGCTCGCGCAAATCATACTGCTCAATCGCCCGGTTCCCGAAATCAAACAACCGCAATCCCAGGCGGAACTTCCCATTCGTCGTCCGCTCCACCATGTGGTGCCGCTCCAGCACCATCAAAAACCTGTGTGCGGTGCTCTTATGAAGCTGAAGGGATGCCGCCACTTGCGCCAGCCCCAACGGTGTTTCGCTTTCGCCCAAAAGATCCAGTACGGCAAAGGCCCGGTCCAGAGCCTGTACCTTGTATGTGCCTTGTGGCGCTGCGTCTCGCATTTTGGTCCTTTGTATCGCGTTTTAGATGCATGTACAGTTTCTCAAGATATGGGATGACCGTCAAGGCACGAATCCCTCACCTCATCGCGAGATCTCCAACAAACTTCCGTTCTTTATCCCCTCTTCATGCCTCCAGGTCGCCCTTCAACGAACAATGGAACTGCGCGCCTGTAAACCTCTTGCAACGCAGGAGAACGATGCACAGCAGATTTCGAATCTTTGCTCTTCTTTTGGCTTCAGCCGGGCTCGTTGCCCAAAGCGGCACTCAGCCATTGTGGATCGTTCACCCCGCTCCCGATGAGAATGGCATCTACTGCGCCGGTCCTGAGGTTTCCGCTCCTAACCTCCTGCGCATCCACGCGGCTGCTTATCCAACAAACGTCCGCGCCAAAGAGGTCCAGGGAATGACCGTCCTCGCCATGGTCATTAGCCCCGACGGCACACCAGATCATATCCAGGTCCTGCATAGCCATGGCGATGCTTACGACCAGGCCGCGATTGCCGCCGTCAACCAGTCCACCTTTGCGCCAGGAAAGCTCGCGGGCAAAGCCGTCCCCGTTTGGATCGACGTGCGCGTCGCCTTTCGCTCAAATCTTGCACAGGCATGGCCACAGGTCCTCATCACCGAGAGAGATCTCCCCTCACCGGGTGAGTCCTACTTCACAGACAAACGCCAGCGCCCCGTCACTTACACTCCGCCCGTGCCCATCCACACTGTCGATGCCGACTTCGCCGATCCCTACGGGCGCGATCCCATCACCCTCGTCGCCCACCTCACCGTCACCGTCGGAATCGATGGATTGCCCCAGCACGTGCAGCTCCGGCGCGGTCTCACTTCCGGCCTCGACAAGAAAGCCATTGTCGCCGTCGAGCACTATCGTTTCCTGCCGGCCACCAAACACGGCAAACCCGTCGTCGATGATGCCGACGTCACTGTCGATTTTTCAAAATTTTGATTAGCCTGCAGAACGCTGCGTCCAGCCTACGCCGGAACCACATCGCCTTCACCTGGCGCAAGGAACAGATTCGCTTCCAGGCCATGCTGCCGCGTGTAGAGGTCGTAGTAGCGTCCTCCCATGGCAAACAGCTCCGCATGGTTGCCTCGCTCGACAATCACGCCCTGTTCCACCACCAGGATCTGGTCGGCACGGCGAATGGTCGAGAGCCTGTGCGCGATCACAAACGTCGTCCGCCCCTGCATCAGCTGGTTCAGACCCGCCTGGATCATCGCTTCCGATTCCGAGTCAAGCGAACTGGTCGCCTCGTCCAGAATCAGGATCCGCGGCTCCGCCAGCAAGGCCCGCGCAATCGAAAGCCGCTGCCGCTGCCCGCCCGATAACTTCACGCCGCGCTCGCCTACAATCGTGTCGTACGCATCAGGAAAACGCTCGGCGAATTCATCTACGCGCGCCGTCTTGCAAGCAAACAAAAACTGCTCCTCCGTCGCGTCGGGGCGCGAAAACATCACATTCTCGCGAATCGATCCATCGAACAGGAACGAATCCTGCAGCACCACGCCCAGCTGCGAACGAAACGAATGAAGATTCACCTTGGCCAGGTCGAATCCATCCACCAGCACGCGTCCGGTTGTCGGTGTGTGGAACGCGCACAGCAGGCTGATGATCGTCGACTTCCCCGACCCCGACGAGCCCACCAGCGCCGTCACCGTGCCCGGCTTGGCCTCGAAGCTGATTCCGTGCAGCACAGGCTTCTCCGGCTCGTAGGCAAACTCAACCTTCTCAAATTGCACATTGCCTTCGATCGGCGGCATCATCACCGTCCGGTCCGGCGTCTGGTTTTCTTCGAGCTCTCCCATAATCTCGCCCGTACGGTCAAGTCCCGCGAACGCTTCCGTCAGTTGCGTGCCGATATTCACAATCTGAAACACCGGCGCAATCATGAATGCCAGAAACATGTTGAAACTGAAGTAGTCGCCTACCGTCCACGTGCCGCTCAGCACCGCATGGCCGCCCAGCCACATCACCAGCGCTGAAACCAGGCCAAGCACCGTCGTCGATGCCGATCCCAGGACGCTCGTCATCGTCAGTGACTTCATCACATTCTGCAGCAGCCGATCGACACCTGCAGAGAACACTGAGTGCTCGCGTTCCTCGGCATGGTAGCCCTTAATAACGCGTACGCCGCCCAACGATTCCGTCAGGCGCCCCGTCACCTCGGCATTGATCTTCGCGCGCTCGCGAAAAATGGGCCGAATCACCTTGAACGCGTACTGCAGCACAAAGACAAAAGCGCCCACCACGGCAAAAACCGTCAGTGTCACGGAAACACTGCGGTGCAGCAGGTAGATGAACGCGAGCAGCGCAGTCACCATGCCGCCGACAAATTCCACCAGCCCTGTGCCAACCAGGTTGCGCACGCCTTCCACGTCGCTCATGATGCGCGCCACCAGCGTGCCGGTCCGGTTCTCGTCGTAGTACGCCACGGAAAGCAGTCCCACGTGCTTCTGCACCTGTCGCCGCATATCGGCAATCAAGCGTTGCCCTGCCTTCGACAACAACTGCGTCAATGAGAACGACGTAATCGCCTGCAGCAGCATCGCGAAAAAAACGTACGCGATATAACGCGGCAGCAGCGCCGGATTACCGTGCGGCGAAAGCACTTTATCCAGAAGCGGCTTGGAGGTGTACGGCAGCACCAGTCCCGCAACGCGATTAATCGCCATGAGGCACAACCCGGCCACCAGCAATCCCTTGCGCGGTGCGATCAAAGCCTTAATCTGAGGCCACAGCTTCTTTACGTTGACTTTCTTTTTCGGCGCATCGGCTTGTCCTGCACGCGCGCCGCGACTGTGAGGCATGCGCTCCGCGCGCGACCCCATTCCCATTCCGCCACTGCGCATCGTACCCATTCAGTCCGTCCCTAAACCTTTCCTGAGCGCCGTGCCGCGATAAACGACCGCTCGCACAACAGCACGTATAGCCCCAGCAACCCCGCCATCGTCAGTTGCGATCCAAACGCAATCATGTCCAGCGGCTTGCCCGTTGAATTCGCATGCACGTAACCCTGTATCGCACGACTGGCAGCACCCAGAAATCCCAGCAGTCCGATCGTTACGTTCACATGCATGAAAAGCTTCCGCCGCGACTCAATCGGACTGATTGCCAGAACGCCAAAAAACCCCAGCGCCACCCCGAACCAGGTGGGAATCAGCGCCGTTGGATGCTGGCTGCCTGTGCCCAGATAGCCGGTCAATCCAAGTGCAATCAACAGCACCGCAAAGACAATCGTTACCTTCGCCATTTTTGAGACCTCATCTCAAAAGACACGGCGGGTACGCATTCCATTGGATGACTCCCGCCGAATCTCGATGCAAAACTCCGCGCCGAACCAAGCCCCTCTTTATCGCTGGATTCGCGCCGAACCACCTTTGGCAAACGCCTTCACCTGCTCCAGGGTCGCCATGGTGGTATCTCCGGGGAACGTCGTCAGCAGTGCCCCGTGCGCCCAACCCAGCCTCACCGCCTCGTCGTGCGACGCGCCGCTCAGCAATCCATAGATGAACCCCGCGGCAAAGCCATCGCCGCCGCCCACACGGTCCAGTACATCCAATTCTGCCGTCGGGGCTGCATGCGTCTTCCCGTTGATCCACGCCACTGCGCTCCAACTGTGCCGATTCGTCGTGTGGACTTCGCGCAGCGTCGTCGCCACCGCTTTCACATGCGGGAGCTTCTTCACCACGTTATCCATCATGCTGAAAAACACACCGGCATCCAGTTTCGACTTCGCTGCAACCTCGGGCCCCGGAATTCCCAATCCCTTTTGCAGATCCTCTTCGTTGCCCACCAGCACGTCCACGTTCTCAACAATCTTCCCAATCTGCTGCACTGCCTTCTTGTCACCCCCATGAATCTTCCACAGCTTCTCGCGGAAGTTCAGATCAAACGACGTCACCGCTCCGGCTGCTTTCGCAGCTTTCATCATCTCCGCCGCCAGCTCCGCCGTGGTCGGTGACAGTGCCGCAAAAATCCCGCCGCTGTGCACCCAGCGCACGCCGCCCGCGAAAACTGCCTTCCAGTCGAAATCTCCCGGCTTCAGCAATCCCGCAGCTTCGTTCGCGCGGTTGTAGAAAACCACCGGCGCGCGAACTCCAAACCCACGATCGCTGTACACCGTCGCCATATTCGGCCCGGTCACGCCGTCATGCTTGAAGTGCTTGTAAAACGGACGCACACCCATCGCCTTGACCCGCTCCCCAATCAAATCGCCGATCGGGTAGTCCGACATCGCGCTCACAATGCCGGTCTTCAGTCCAAAACAATCCGAAAGATTCGCCGCGACGTTAAACTCGCCTCCGCTCACATGAATCTTGCATTCTGTCGCTTTCCTGAAAGGAATAATGCCTGGATCGAGCCGGTGCACCAGCGCTCCTAGCGAAACGAAGTCCAGCTCTGCCTTCTTGCTCGCGTTGAAATCGAAACTCATCGTTGAATGACTCTCCGTGTTGTGTTCAATGCTTCAGTCTCGCTGCGCCATCATGCGCCCTTGTTCGCCTTGCGCACATCGGCCATCACCTGGTCCGGCGTCCATTCATTGCCCGGATAAAACTGCACCACTTTGCCGTCGCGCCCCACCAGCGTCGTCGAAAGCGTGTGATTGATCGTACCCTCCGCGCCCGGCGTCAGCCCCACATCGAAATAGAGCGCCATCTCCTGCAACACCGGCTTCTGCGGGACCGCAAAATCCCAATGCGCAAACGCGCTCTTCACGTCGCTCCCAATGTACTGCGCACCGTACGCGCGCAATCGCTCCGGCGTGTCATTCTCCGGGTCGAAGCTCACGCTCAGCAAATGCACCTTGTCCTTCAACAGCGCATCCGCAGAAATCTGCTGGTTAATCTGCGCAAAATTCCTCGTCACCAGCGGGCAAAAATTCGGCAGTGGACACCGCGTATAGATGAACGTGATCAGGAGTTCTTTGCCGCGAAACTGCCCCACCCGAACCGGCCGGCCATCCTGATTGCGCAGCGCAAAGTCCGGAACTGCATCCCCCGGCGCCGGCGCGTGATACTGCACCGTCGGCTTGTAATCCGGCTTCCCTTGCCCCACCACCACGATGTGATCCAACACCACGGTCGCATCAGAGTCCTGCGACACCAGCAGGTCCGCCGTCAGCACATCTCCCGGGTGCAACTCGCTCAGAATTCCCGGATCCTTCAACTTGTACGGCATCGTCATCGCATCCATAAAGCCGGGAATCGCTTCGTGATCCAGCGTCACTTCACCCGTCGCCGGATTCGTCGAAACCACCTTCCCGCGCAGCTTGTAAATCTTGAAGTTCGAAGCCTGTCCGGCCTGCGGCGAAGCCGGCGCTCCGGAATGACAACCGGTCATCAAAAAAATTGCGAGAACAGGGGATGCAATCAGTCGGCGAATCACCCTTCAGTGTACAACCGCATCCACATCCCCAACCTGTCCCCGCACATAGCCTTGCACTGCCGTCACGCGGTATAACCCAAGCATGGGGAATCCGCAGCCCGGAGCGGCCATCGACGCTTGCCTTCACCAGGGAGGATGGGTCGTCACCGCCAGCGACCGCGCCGCGCGTGCGCTCCAGCTTGCCTTCCATCAACGACGCCGCGACGAAGGCCTTCAGGCTTGGCCTACTCCCGCCATCCTCGACTGGTCCGGTTTCATCCGCCATCTGTGGCGCGAGCGCATCGCCGACGACCGCCTCCTGCTCAACCCCGTCCAGGAAACCGCTCTATGGACCGACATCCTCACCCACGAGCAGCACATTCTCACCCTGCTCGTCCCCTCGCGCGTCCGTCTCGCACGCCTCGCCTCGCAGGCCCACGACCTGCTCTGCTCCTACGCTCCTCAGTTTCTCCCGGAATCCACGCGCCGCACCTGGGACAACGATTCCGCCGCATTCAGCCGCTGGCTCGCCGCATTCGACAGCGCCTGCCGTCGCGAAAAGCTGCTCAGCCCCAGTCGCGCGCCCCTCGAACTGATCCAGTCCCTTCAATCCGACAGCACTGCTCGTCCGACCCTCCTCGCCGCAGGCTTCGACCGCATCCTTCCCATCCAGCGCACTCTCTTCGACGCATCGGGCCCATGGCAGCCGCTTTCTCTCCCCGACCACACTTCCCAGCCGCGCTTCTTCTCTGCGCGTGACCAACAATCCGAGCTCGCCGCCTGCGCCCGCTGGTGCTCCATGCAAGTCGCCACGCGGCCCGACGCGCGGATCATTGTTATCGCGCACGATGTCGCCTCGCGTCGAGGTGAAATTGAACGCGCCTTCGTTCGCTGCGCCGAACCCATCGCACCATCCGCCTTCGAGTTCTCTCTCGGCGTCCCGCTCTCCACCATCGACATCGTCCGCGCCGCCTCATCCCTCCTTCGCTGGCTTCGAGGCAGCCTTTCCGAAAGTGAAATCGATTGGTTCTTCTCCACATCGGCTCAGGATCCAGCCGAATCCATCGCGCTCCAAACCTACATGCGCGCGCTCCGTCAACGCGGCCTCGCCCGCCCCGATTGGACTCTCGAAGCCTTCATTCAACAGAATGCCGGCGCACACGAGCCGCCAACCCCCTGGCTTCAACGCATCACCGAAGGCCGCAAGCTCCTCGCCTCCGTCACCACTCGCGATCAGAGCCCGCTCGATTGGTCAGCTCTCGTTCCTCGGCTTCTCGTCGCCGCCGGAATTCCCGGAGCACGCGCGCTCACGAGTGCCGAGTTCCAGGCTTGGAGCCGCTTCCAGCAAGCTCTCGACAGTTGTGCTTCCCTCGGTTTCGATGGCCGCCGCCTCTCGTGGTCGGACTTCCTTCAATCCTTCCAGCGCATCCTCGACGAAACCCTCTACGCACCCGAATCCGTCGACGCTCCCATTCAGATCTCCGGGCCTGCCGAAACCGCCGGCTTAGCATCCGACGCAATCTGGTTCCTCGGCGCTGACGAAGACTCTTGGCCCGCCGCCGGTTCCACCAATCCCCTTCTTCCCTTTTCGTTGCAGCGCGATCACCGCATGCCCCATGCCTCCGCGCAACTCGACTTCGATCTTGCGCTCGCCATGTCCCAACGCTTCATCGCCTCCGCGTCTACCGTCCACTTCAGCTACGCACGTCTGCGCGGCAACACTGAAGCCCGTCCTTCCCGCATCGCCCTCCAGGTCGCCTCGTCGCTCGAGCCCTTGCCCGACGAGTGGTCCGTGCCCAACGCCTCTACACCCATCGCCATTTCTTTCGACGACTTCACCGCCATACCCTTCCCAGCCGGCCGAATCCTCGGAGGTTCCAGCGTTCTCACTGCGCAAACGCAATGCGCTTTCAAGGCTTTTGCCACAGCTCGCCTCGGCGCCGCCCCATGGGATCCTGCGGAAGCAGGCCTCACCGCGATGCAGCGCGGACAGATCCTTCACGATGTCCTGCATGCCGTGTGGGCGAACGATCCTCCGCGAGGCATCCGCTCACTGACAGATCTGCGCGCCATCCCCGACCTCGAAAGCTTTGTTACCCGCCACGTCCAGTTCACCCTTCAGGCCAAAATCCCCGCCGGTGTGCGCGCCCGCATGCCGCAGCGCTATCTCGATCTCGAGGGCCTCCGCCTCACCCGCCTCATCACCGAATGGCTTCGTTACGAGTCCACCCGCCTGCCCTTCGCCGCCGAAGCCACCGAGTCGATGAGACCTATCAATATAGAGGGACTCTCGCTCGATCTCCGTCTCGACCGCCTGGATCGCCTGGCAGACGGTTCGCTCCTCGTCCTCGACTACAAAACCGGCGACGTCTCTCCGAAGGAGTGGCAACTTCCCCGCCCCAACGATGTTCAGCTGCCTCTCTACGCCACCTACGGCCTCGAGGAAGAACCCGCCGGCCTTCTCTTCGCCAAAATCCGAACAGGCGACTTGGAATTTACAGGGCACATCCGCGACGCTCGAGCGACGCTGAAGACTGACCTTCATCCCCAATCCGCCCTCGTCAAGCAAAGACTCACGCGCGAACAGTTCCTTGCCTGGAAACTCACCATCGAGCAACTAGCGCGTGACTTCCTCGCCGGCCGCGCCGACGTCAATCCGCGCGACTATCCGAAAACCTGCGAACACTGCGGCCTTCAGTCCGTTTGCCGCGTCGCAGAAAATATCTCTGAATCCGAAGAAGAGATCGAAGAGAGGGGCGATGACTAAGCCTGCATCGCCTCCCGATCAAGCCGAGCGCACCCGCGCTCTCGACCCCGCGCATTCCATCCTCGTTCAGGCGCCCGCCGGCTCGGGCAAAACCGATCTGCTCACGCGCCGCTTTCTCCGCCTGCTCGCAACGGTCGATGACCCCAAACAAATCGTCGCCATCACCTTCACTGTCGCCGCCGCCGCCGAAATGCGCCATCGCATCATGAGCGAACTCGAACGAGCCGCCAGCGGGCCGCCTCCTCTCGACCAGGATCCCCATGCCATGCCCGTCCTTGCCTGGCATGCCCTCGAACGCAGCCGCCAGCTCGGCTGGCAGCTCACCGATCTCCCTGCGCAGCTCCGCATCTCCACCATCGATTCGTTCTGCCGCGAAATCGCCATCCAGCAGCCGCTTCTTTCGGGCTTCGGCAGCGACCTCGCCATAGAAGAAAACCCATCCGAGCTTTATCGCCGCGCCGCACGCCGCACCCTCGAGCAAATCGACAGCGCCGACACCGACCTCGCCGACGCCGTCGAAAAACTGCTGCTCTGGCGCGATAACGGCTGGCACGATATGGAATCCCTCCTCGTCGAGATGCTCAAGAGCCGCGATCGCTGGATGCACAACTTCGTCCTCTCCCGCGAACTCGATTGGGACGCCCTCCGCACCATCCTCGAGCAGCCGCTGCTTCAGGCTTCGACCGAGGCGTTCAACAATCTCCAAAAGCTTCTCGACCATGTTCCCCATGCACGCCGTGAGGCTCTCGAACTTGCGCGCTTTGCCTGCGCTGAAACCGCCGGAAGGCTCTACCAGGAACTCGCCGAGATGCCCGAGTTCCCTGCCGGGCCCTTCGCAAACAGCGATGCCCTGGAGGAGGCCCGTCGCGCTTTCGTTTGTCTTTACGGTCTCCTGCTTACAAAAGATGGAGAATTTCGGCAACAAATCAACAAGAATGTCGGATTCTCTACCGAACGCAGAACCGAAAAAGCCCGCCTGACTCAACTCATCGAAGATCTACGTGCCGTCGAAGGTTTCGAATCCGCCCTCGCCGGCATCGTCGAACTGCCCCCGCCCCGTTACACAGCCGACGAGGCGCTCGTCCTCCGCGCTTGCTTTGTCCTCTTGCGCCGCGCAGCCGGCGAATTGCAAGCCGTCTTCGCTGAGGTTGGCACCGTTGACTTCGTTGAAGTCGCGCAAATCGCCATGCGCATCCTTGCCGCCGAAGACAACAGCCCAAGCGACGCCGCAATCAAAATCTCCGACGACATCCACCACCTGCTCGTCGATGAATTCCAGGACACCAGCCGCCGCCAGCACGCGCTCATCGCGCGCCTCGTCGCCGCATGGCCCGACCTGCACAACCGCACCCTCTTCGTCGTTGGCGATCCCATGCAATCCATCTACTTTTTCCGCGGCGCCGACGCCGAGCTTTTCCCGCGCGTGCGACAATTCGGTCTCGAAATCCCCGACAACACGCCGCTCCTCCTCGATCCCGTTACCCTTACAGCAAACTTTCGCACCGAACCATCGCTCGTCGCTCACACCAACCACGCCTTCGCCCACATCTGCTCCAGCGACGATGGCAGCGGCATTGCTTTCAGTCCTTCGCAGCCCGCACGCCCATCCATCCCCTCTGCCGCACCTCGCCTACAGCTCTACCTCGACTTCGTTCCGCAAACCTCGCGCGCCGCCTCGGCCAATCGAAACCCAAATACCCCTGATCCCCAAGCCGAGCGCGAAGCTGCAAAGACGCGCCAAACCGCCCAGATCGTCGATCTCATTCGCCGGCATCTCGACCACGCTCGATTCGCTGCCGCCCAGTGCGCCAAACACCGCATCGCCATCCTCGCCCGCACGCGCAAAACCCTCGCCACCATTGCCAACGCCCTGCGCGAAGCCGCCATTCCCTTCCGCGCCATCGATCTCGAAGAACTCAAGGACCGTCCCGAAGTCCTCGATGTCCTCGCGCTCGCTCGCGCACTTCTCAACCCCATGGACCGCGTCGCTTGGCTCGGTATCCTGCGCGCCCCCTGGTGCGGTCTTTCTCTCGCAGATCTCCACGCCCTCACCAGCGACGACAATCCCACCCTGCTCGCCCGTCCCATCCCCGAACTCCTATCCGAACGCCTTTCGCTTGCAGGCGTCGAAGCGCGACCCGCCATCGAGCGCGTGCTCCGCTCCTTCTCTTATGCTTCCGCCTTCCGAGCAGCCAATCCCAGCACCTCGCTCGGTACTTGGATCCAGCAGGTCTGGCTCCATCTCGGTGGCGCTTCCTGCGTCAACACCACCGAACGCGCCAATCTCAATCTCCTCTTTGGCCGCCTCGATACGCTCGCCGACGGTCCGCTCGATCTGCTCAGCTCTGCCCTCGACGCGTCCCTCGAAATGCTGAAAGCTCTGCCCGATCCCGACGCCGATTCCGACAACGGCGTCCAGCTCATGACCATCCACAAGGCAAAGGGCCTCGAGTTTGAAGTCGTCATCGTCCCCGAAATGCAGGCCCACGCTGCCCTCACCCGCGGGAACCTGCTCTCCTGGCTCGAGCGCGGCATTGCCGAACCCGACGATTCTGGCGCCATCACCGAATTTCTCGTCGCCCCCATTCAGCCCAAAGGCGAAGAGCGGGGCACAGCCAAGCGCTGGGTCGATCGCATTCGCACTGAACGCGAGAAGCAGGAGATGCGCCGCACCTTCTACGTCGCCGCCACGCGCGCCCGCGAAGAGCTCTACCTCTTTGCGCGTCCTGAATTCAAATCCTCTGCCGCCGGTCGCGATCTCATCGAACCCAAAGACAGCCTGCTTGCCGCCGCATGGCCCGCTCTGCAGCAGGAAACCCTTTCGCGCTTCAATGAGTGGATTTCCTTGCCGCACGTTCCTGAAGGAGAATCCGACACTGCACTTCCCCTCGCCGCCGGTGCTTCTCTCTTCTCCATCTCCGGCGGGCCGCCAACCCCCACCCATCTCCGCCGCCTGCCACCCGACTTTGCGGCCGCCGCTTTTTCCGCTTCGTCGTCTGCAACAAACCTCAGCCCCATCGACGCAACTCGCGCCGAGCTCTTCGCTCGTCATGAAGGCGGACTACTCTCGCGCGCTTTGGGCAACGCCGTTCACGCCAGTCTCGAAGAGCTTGCCCGCCTTCGCATCACGCTCGATTGGCCGGCAGCGTTCGCATCCCTCCGGCAAATCGCACCCCGCATCGCCGCCGACATCCGCTCGTCCGGCATTCGCCGTTCCGACGCCGACTCCATCGCCGCACAGGCAATCGACCTCGCGCGCAACGCCGCTGCCGACCCCACCGGCGCATGGATTCTCTCGCCTCATCCCCAAGCTGCCAGTGAAATCGCTTGGACCGGCATCCTCGACGGCACTCTGCGCACCGTCCGCGTCGACCGCATCTTCTGCGCCGGCGCAACTCCTCTATCGCAGGGCAACAACTACTGGTGGATCATCGATTACAAGACCGCACAAGCCGAAGACGCCGACAATCTCTTCGGCATCAGCGAACTGCGCAGCCTGTTTGCGCCGCAGCTTGAAACCTATGCCACGACGCTTCGCCATCTGCACGGAGCCGACGCGCGCATCGTCGCTGCGCTCTACTACCCGCGCATCTTGCAATTGGATTGGTGGGAAATTTCCAGTTAGGCGGTCGGCGTCGTTCCTGCCGCCTTCGCCGCGGCAAGCTTGGCCACACTCTTCGCATGCCGCACATCCGCGCCCTGCACCCAGAAAATTACGTCTTCGGCGATATTTGTCGCATGATCCGCCACGCGCTCCAGCGCCCTGCTGATCATCAGCGCATTGAGCGCCTGGGGAGCAATGTGGCTTTGCTCTTCCATCACCTTGGTCAACGACTTGTAGGCCGCGCGATTCATCGCATCTACCGCATCGTCCATCGTCAGCACTACCCGCGCAATCTCCGCGTCCGCTTCAATAAACGACTGCAGGCTCTTGCGCACCATCTCTGCCGACATCGTTGCCATCCGCGGAATATCCACCGGCAAGTCCGCCGTAGCCATCTGTTCCATATTGCGCACGCGGTCGCTGATGCTCTTCGCCGCATCCCCTACGCGCTCCAGGTCCGCGTTGATCTTGATCACGCTCAGGATGAAGCGCAGATCGACAGCCATCGGCTGTTCCATCGCCAGCAAATCCAGCGCCGCCTGGTCAATATCGCGCTCCAGCCGGTTGATCGCGTTTTCACTGCGGCTCACCAGGTCACAAATCGACAGGTCCCGCACGCGATACGCTTCAATGGCGCGTTGAATCGCCTGCTCCGCCAGGCCCGCCATTACCAGCAGGTTTTCTTTCAACTCGTCCAGGCTTTTTTGAAATCGTAAGCGTGTCATCCGAACCTGCCCGTAATGTAATCTTCCGTCCGTTTGTCGCTCGGGTTGGTGAAAATCTTGTGCGTCGAATCGAACTCGACAAGCCGCCCGTTCAGAAAAAATCCCGTCTTTTCAGCCACGCGCGCCGCTTGCTGCATGTTGTGCGTCACAATCACGATAGTGTACTGCGACTTGAGCTGAAAAATCAGGTCTTCAATCTTCGAAGTCGAAACCGGATCCAGCGCCGATGCCGGTTCATCCATCAACAGCACCTCCGGGTCTACTGCCAGCGCGCGCGCAATGCAAAGCCGCTGCTGCTGTCCACCCGAAAGGCTCGCGCCCGACTTCTTCCGCAAATCGTCCTTCACTTCTTCCCACAGCGCCGAATTCTTCAGCGACCGTTCCACAATCTCGTCCAGCACGCGCCGATTGCTGTACCAATTCAGCATCAAGCCTGACGCCACATTGTCATAAATCGACATCGTCGGAAAAGGATTCGGCCTCTGAAATACCATCCCCACACGCCGCCGGATCGACACGGGCTTCGCGTCCTCATAGATGTCCAGATCGCCGATCTTTACCGATCCCGTTACCCGCGCAATGGGATTGGTCTCGTGCATCCGGTTCAGGCAGCGTACAAACGTGCTCTTGCCGCAACCGGAGGGACCAATCAGCGCCGTGGCATGATTCGCCGGAATATTCAGGTTGATGTCCTGCAGCGTGTGATTCGTCCCATACCACGCATTCAGGTTCTTGACCTCGATCCCTACACCCACTTGCGCATCTCCCCTTGTTCCCTGCACCGGAACCAAATCTTCAACGTCGCGCTTCGCTTACGAAATCGCAACCAGCCCACGCATCCCAAAAAGCAATCTCACGGAGAAATGCTTTCTAGCTTGCCCCCTTCAAAACTCCCCGGCTCGTCACATAGCGCACCAGCGACACCGCCAGCACAATCAGAACAATCAACACCAGCGCCCCAGCCCACGCCAGCCTGTGCTGGTCGTCATACGGTGACTGCGCATAGAGATAAATCTGCAGCGGCAGCGCTTCAATCGGCTGATTCAGGTTCGTGCTCATAAACGAGTTGCCCAGCGCCGTAAACAGCAGCGGAGCCGTCTCGCCCGCAACGCGCGCAAACGCCAGCATGCATCCCGTAATCACGCCGGGCGATGCGGTCTTCAACGTTATCGACAGCACCGACCGCCAATTCGGAACGCCCAGCCCCAACGCAGCTTCGCGCACAGCGTGCGGCACCATCAGCAACATCTCTTCCGTCGTCCGGCACACCGTGGGAATCATCATGATCCCCAGCGCGATTCCACCCGCCATTGCCGAGAAATGCCCCATGAACGGGAGAAAACTCACATGCGGGCTCACAATCAACGCATACGCCGCCAGCCCCATCACAATCGACGGAACCCCATTCAACACATCCGCCGTAAAGCGGATCGCATTCGCCAGCATCGTCCCGCGGCCAAACTCCGCCAGAAAAATCCCACCGCCAATCCCAATCGGCACGCCAATCAAACTCGCAATCCCAAGAATCACGCCCGAGCCCACAATGGCGTTCGCCATCCCACCGCCCGATTCACCCTCCGGCTTGGGAATCTTCAGAAAGAAATCCACATTCAGCGAGCTTGCACCCTTCAGCACGAGATAAACGAAGATCACCAACAGCGGCAACACCACCAGCAGCGTAGCCAGCAACGCCAGCCCCGTCACTGCGTGATCGGTCACCGTCCGCAACCGCAATTTGAATTCGTTCGCCTTCGCCATGCCTTCCGCGTCGCCCCTCAACTCCGTCGTACTTCGTTCCTTACTCCGACTCCCGCCTTTTCGTTTCCTTGTTCCCTGTCTTCCTGTTCCCTGCTTTTCGTTCCCTGCCCTAATGCGCTTCCGACGGCGCGCCCCGCGTTACCATCCACATCAGCAACTGCGCCAGCGCATTCACAACAATCGTCACAATAAACAGCGCCAGGCCGATCTCAATCAGCGCCGTCCGGTGCACATCATTCACGGCTTCTGTAAATTCATTCGCAATCACCGAGGCCATCGAACTGCCATTCGACAGCAGCGACTTGTGGATCTCCGGCGTGTTGCCCACCACCATCGTCACCGCCATCGTTTCGCCCAGCGCGCGTCCCAACCCCAGAATGATCGCGCCCACAATGCCGATGCGCGCATTCCGCAGCACGCCCATCCGGATCATCTCCCAGCGCGTCGCCCCCAGCGCCAGCACCGCTTCGCGCTGCGAGTGCGGCACCGCCGACATCACTTCGCGCGTCAGCGACGAAATAATCGGTAAAATCATGATCGCCAGAATCACGCCGCCGGCAAGAAATCCCAGCCCCGTCGGATTGTCGTCATTGAACAACCCTGTCCATCCCAGCGAATGCACCAGCAGCGGGTTCACATATTCCCGCAGCAGCGGCACCAGCACAAAAAACGCCCACAGTCCGTAGATCACGCTCGGAATCGCCGCCAGCAGCTCCGTCAAAAACGCCAACGGCCCACGCAGCATCAACGGACACATCTCCGTCAGGAATATTGCCAGCCCTACACCCAGCGGCACTGCGATGAGCAGTGACAGAAACGAAGAAACCAGCGTCCCATACACAAACGGCAGCGCGCTGAACTGCTCATTCACCGGATCCCAGAACATGGGTTCGTTCGTGATCGGGTTCCTGAAAATCTTGTAGAAAAATCCCAATCCGAATTTGTGCCAGGTCAATTGCGAGCTGTCCACCAGCTCCCACGCAATCACAGCCACAATCGCAAAAATGCTCAGTGCGCAAAGAACCATCAGCAGATGAAAGGCGCGATCCGCAATCACCGAATTTCCCCTCGAAAGCAGAAACTTCCGCACCTCGGATTCGGACGCAATCGATAAGCCGCCCACTTCGCGCGTGCGCACAGGCTTGGCGGGATTTCCCGGCGCTTCTTGCTGCTTCTGTATTTGCGGCTGAGAGATACGGATCTCTGGCACTTGGACGCTCACCACCCGTAGGCTACCGGGCAAACATGAATAGGAGGTTACAACACTGCAAAATCAAGCGCATACGCCGCGCTTTTCCGGGCATCTTGAGTCCCCGCCCCGTCCTTATCCCTTCACCTGCTGCCGCCGGAAAACCCTCCATCCTCATTTCCCCTTCCCGCTGCCGCCCGCACTCGCTCCGGCAAATCAATGCCCCTCCCCAAACGCGCTGGTAAACAATTTCCCCATTGGTTTCCCCTGATCCTTTACTCTTGTCAACTGGAATTCCCAGGAACCTTCCCATGCGCTCAATTTCTTTGCTGCTTGCCTTCGCTCTCCTCCCCCCCGCCCTGCACTGCCAGGGCTCTGCGCCTTCTCAGGACACCACATCGCCCGACTCACCGCATCGCGAATGGCACGCCGCCTGGGTCACTCACCCCACCGCGCCCCTTCGCGAGCCCATCGTCCTTCACTTCCGCCACACCCTCGACCTGCCCTCGGCCCCGTCTTCTTACATCGTCCGCGTCAGCGCCGACAACCGCTTCGTGCTCTTCGTCAATGGAAAGCGAGTCGGCGACGGCCCGGCCCGCGGCGACCTCGCTCACTGGCGCTACGAGCGCTTCGACCTCGCACCCTACCTCCAGGCAGGCTCCAATTTCATCACCGCCACTGTCTGGAACTATGGCATCTTCGCGCCCGTCGCCCAGTTCTCCGATCGCACCGCATTTCTCGTCGAAAGTGACGCCACTGGCGCAGCATCCATCAGCACCCCTGATGGCTGGCTCGTCGAAGAAGAAACCGGTCAGCACGCTCTCGACCGCACATCCGTCACGGTTCAGGAATACATGGCCTCCGGCTCCGGCGAAGAAATCGATGCCTCCCGCTACGACTGGTCCTGGAACACCCCCAACGCCTCCGGTCCATCCTGGGTCCCGGTTGCCTCGCCCATGCGCGACTCCATCTACGGCGGCGTCAATGTCGCTCACTCCGCCGACACCACCGGCGACAATTTCTGGGGCCTCGTTCCAGACCTTCTTCCACACATGGAGTACGCTCCCACCAGCCCCGGAGAAGTTGTCCGCGTAGACAGCATCGGCGCGGAACAACCCGGTCTCAGCAAATTCCCGGAATCTTCCGCAACGTTGCCACCGGGAGTTCACGTCCATCTCCTCCTCGATCGCAAGGCCCTCACTACCGCCAACCCCTCGCTCACTGTCTCCGGTGGCAAAGGCGCTCACATCTGGCTCACGTATTCTGAGGCCCTCTACGACAAGAACAAGCAAAAAGGCGACCGCGATGAAGTTGCCGACCGAACGGCACTCGGCCTGCGCGACAGTTTCCTGCCCGATGGCGGTTCCCACCGCACCTTCACTTCTCTCTGGTGGCGCGCATGGCGGTATCTCGACCTCGACATCACCACCGGCTCCGACCCGATCACCCTTGATTCCCTCACCGCAAATTTCACTGCTTATCCCTTCACCGAGCGCGCCTCCTTCAAATCCGCCGATCCCGACCTCGACAAGATCTGGGAAATCTCCTGGCGCACCGCCCGCCTCGACGCCCACGAAACCTACATGGATACGCCCTACTACGAGCAACTCCAGTATGTCGGCGATACACGCATCCAGGCACTCATCTCCTACTCCGTCGCCGGAGACGATCGCCTCGGCCGCCAGGCCCTCGACGCGTTCAACTACTCTCGCATCCCCGAAGGGATTACCCGCTCCCGCTATCCCAGTTCACTGCCCCAGAACATTCCCACCTTTTCTCTTCTTTGGATTGGCATGCTCCACGACTGGTGGATGTATCGTCCCGATCCCACGCCCATCCGCGACGCCCTCGAAGGCACGCGGTCCGTCTTGAACTGGTTCCAGGGCCAGGAGGCGCCCGATGGCTTGCTCCACGAAATGCCTTGGTGGAGCTTCATCGATTGGGTCTCTTCCGGCAAAACACCCACCTACGACGCTCATGGTGAATCCTGCATCACCACGCTCGAATATCTCGGCGCTCTCGACGATGCCTCCGACCTCGAACACGCCTATGGCGACCAGGTCCTCTCCGACCGCGAACGTGCGCGCGCCGCCCGCGCTCGTTCCGCGCTTTACAACAAATGCTGGAGCGCTTCCCGCGGCCTGCTCTCCGACAATCCCGATCAAAGCGTCTTCTCGCAGCAGGCCAATGTCCTCGGCGTCCTCTACGACGTGATTCCGAAAGATCACCAGCACGAAGTGCTGCAGAAGATGCTCGCCATCGAGCCCGGCACCACGCCCGACGGCGTCATGAGCGCGTCCTATTATTTCCGCTTCTACCTCGCCCGTGCCCTCGACCATGCCGGCATGTCCGACGACTACCTCAAGGCCCTCGACCCGTGGCGCAAGCTTTTGCCTCTCCACTTCAGCACCTGGCCTGAAACTCCGGGCGAAACCCGGTCCGACTCCCACGCATGGTCCGCTCATCCCGTCTACGATCTGCTCACCCTCGTCGCCGGCGTCCAACCCGCCAGCCCCGGCTTCGCCACCGTTCGCATCGAGCCGCATCTCGCGTCGCTCAACGACCTCACCACCGTCTACCCCCATCCCCAGGGCGACATCAACATCACCTACCACCGCCGCGGGTCCGGGCTCGACGCCTCCATCGAGCTGCCCGGCACCCTATCCGGTTCCTTCGTCTTTAACGCCAAAACTTGGCCGCTGCATTCCGGCTCAAACCATATTCAGGCGCAATAAGGCGGCCGCTCAGGCCGCCGTTCCCCCGCCTTCGCCGTGTCACTCTTGAGCACCGCGTCCGTAAATCGATTCGCTGTTCAGGAAACACTGTTTCCCATTGCTGCAAAAAGTGTTACAAATCCTCCATGGCCAAGGGAAAGATTTCCACCCCGCCAGGGCACGTCAATCTCAGGATGCTGGCAGAGCATCTGGAACTCTCGCAGACTACCGTCTCTCTGGTTCTCAACAACTCCCCATCGGCGAAGTCCATTCCACCCGAAACACGCGCGCGCGTCGTTGAAGCCGCAGCCAAGCTCAACTACCGCCCCAACTACTTCGCCCGATCCCTGCGCCAAAGCCGTTCCATGAGCGTCGGTGTTCTTGCTCCTGACCTCAGCGAAGGCTACTTCACTCGCGTCATGAGCGGCGTGGTCGAGGAATTCACCAGCGCGCACTACTTCTACTTCACTGCCTGCCATGATTGGAAACGCGAACTCATCGAGCAGTATCCGCGCATGTTGGTCGAACGCGCCGTCGACGGCTTCCTTCTTCTCAACACGCCGGCCGACCAGATCGAAGTGCCGGTTCCTGTCGTCGCCATCTCCGCGCACAGCCAGGTCGAAAACGTCACCAACATTGTTCTCGATCATCACTGTGCCGTCGAGCAGGCCCTTAAGCATCTTTACGACCTCGGCCACCGCCGCATCGCCTTCATGCGCGGCCCCAAGGCTATCCCCGATTCAGAATTTCGCTGGGAAAGCATTCAGCAGGTCGCGCGCGAAATGGGCCTCCGCATCGATCCAAACCACGTCATCCGCATCGATGCCGACGGCTGGTCCATGAAAACCGGCCACCACCCCATGGCTCCCGAAATCGGCTACAAACCGATGGAGGCGCTCCTCGAAAAGTCCCGCGACTTTACCGCCATCTTCTGCTTCAACGATATCGCTGCCATCGGCGCTATCCGCGCCCTTAAAGATGCCGGCCTCTCCGTGCCGGGCGACGTCTCCGTGGTCGGCTTCGACGACATTCTCTCCGCCGCCTACTACTCGCCGTCCCTCACCACCGTTCGCCAACCGCTCATCGAAATGGGAAAACGCGGCGCCAGCGTGCTTCTCGAACGCATCAGTGACCGCGAAAAGCAGTTCCCGTCGGAAATTGTAGTCGCCCCCGAATTCATCGTCCGCGAATCCACCGGCCCCGCAAAACTCTAATCCTGCAGCCACCTCGCCAGCTGCCCGTAGACTTCCCACGGTCTGAGCACCTGCTCAAACTGTTCCATGTCTACTCGCTTGCCGCGGAAACGAACGCCTTCCATGCGAAGACGTGCGCGTTGCTCCTGCGCAGCCGCTCCTCGCAGCTTGATCTCTCCGCCCGCGCCCAGCACCCGATGCCATGGCAGCGTATCCGGCGCGTCCGTTCGCAGCAGCCTCGCTACCGCTCGATGCAGTCGCGGATAACCCGCAGCGCTCGCCACTGCCCCATAGGTGCTCACTTTTCCCGGAGGAATCGAAAGAATCATCCGCCTGAACGCAATGTCGCGTGGCTCGTCCTGGCGCATCGCAACAAAGTGCAGGCCGCGTCTCGCCTTCTGCATCGATTGCTGATCAACAGCAAACCGATCCGCCCGTGGCCTTTGTTTTCGCTTGTCCATCAAAATTGGCGATCGAGGCCGCCGCCTCATGCGTCGCGGTTCTCAGTTCCGGTCACTCTTCTTTGAAGCCCGAGTCTCTTGTTTCCTAGCCCCTGTTTCCTCGTCCCTGTTTTTCCGTCCCCTGCCTATTTGCAGAACGACTCGAACCACCGGCTGATGTACACCTGCGCGTGCGCCTCGCCGCAATAGTGCCGCGCACCCTTCGCATCCGCCGACTCCTTCGTCCACTTGAAAATCGTCAGCTGCGCATCGCTGCAGTGAATCACGATCCAGCGCGAAGGCCGGTCGCTTTCCAGTCCGCAAATTTCACATCGGTACACCGTATCAATCAAAATCCGACCTCCAACAGTTTCATCGTTCCCTTCGTCCCTATCGTTCGTCCCCTGCTTTTGACTCCCTGCTCCCTCAGTCCCTGTTCCCTGTGCCCGGGGTCCCCACCGACAGGTCTTCGTCGGTGGAGTGGCCGTCTTATTCCAGCATCTGCAAATTCAGCGGCGGCTCCAGCATGCAGTCCATCTTCCCAATCGTCTCCATCGCCCGCCGCAGTGCTGAGGATTTGCACGGTTCCACCGTCACCACAAACGGCAGCGCATGCGCCGGATACCCGGCCTTCTGCACAATCGCCCGAATGTTGATCGTCTCCTTCGCCAGCGTTCCCGTAATCTCCGCCACGATGCCCGGCCTGTCCACCACCAGGAAACGAATATAGTGCGGTACTTCAAACTCTGCATCAATCTTCGCTGGGACCGACGGAATCTCCACCCGCCGCGATCCATGCGCCAGCGCCAGTAGATCGCTCACCACCGCCACCGCCGTCGGATGTCCACCTGCGCCGTGCCCTGAGAACACCACATCCCCGCCATACTTCCCCGACAGGATCACCATGTTCTCCGTGCCGCGCGACCACGCCAGTGGCGACCGCTGATCCACCAGCATCGGCCCTACCGTCGCCGCGACCGCGCCTCCGCGATCCTCGGCGCGCGCCACCTGCCGAATCGTGCACCCCAAATCCTTCGCATAACTGAAGTCCACGGCCATCACTGCCGTGATCGCCTGCGGCACAATCTCTTCCGGGTCGACCACCACCCGCAACGCCAGCCGCATCAGGATCGCCAGCTTCGCCCGCGCATCAAACCCGCCCACATCTTCCGTCGGATCAGCCTCTGCATACCCCTTGGCTTGCGCCGCCGCCAGCACCGTTGCATACTCCGCGCCCGCCTCCATCCTGCTCAGAATGAAGTTGCACGTCCCATTTAGAATCCCTTGCATCCGCGTAATGTGATCGCCGGCCAGTCCCTGCTCCAGTCCCGGAATCACCGGAATCCCGCCGGCCACAGCCGCACCGTACTTGAGGTGTCCGCCTTTTTCCGCAGCCAGCCGCTCCAGCTCCACACCATGGAACGCAATCAGCTTCTTGTTCGCCGTCACCACGCTCTTGCCGGCTTCCAGCGCCTTGCGCACCCAGCTTCCCGCCGGATCAAGCCCGCCCGCGAGCTCCACCACCACGTCGGCATCCGACCGCAGCACCGCGTCCGCATCTTCGCTCCACACCACGTCCGCAGGAGCCCAGTCCACTTTCTTCCGCGCCACATTGCGATTGAATACATGCGTCAGTTGCACGCCCTCCGGCTTCGACTCCAACAGGATCCGCGCCACCGAGCTGCCCACCGTTCCAAACCCAAACAACGCAATCCGCAGCGGCTTCCGCGCAGACACATCTGCCCCGCCAGCCTCGTGAGCACCCGCCTCTTTCACCGTTTGCGCCATCCATTCCTTCAATTCAATCAATGGTCTACGTCAATCCTTCGATGATACCTGACCCCATCCTTTCATCCTCCCCACCCAATACCATCGTGTAGCATGTTCTCCATGCGGCGTCTGTTCTCCCTCGTCCTCGTTCTTTTCTTCGGACTGGGACCCCTCGCGCCTGCGCTCGCTGGACAAGACGACACCAATCTCCCCGCCTGCTGCCGTCGCCATGGGGCTCATCACTGCGCCATGTCCGGCGACACCCCATTCCAGCAGGCTGAATCACCCGCACCCTCGTTCACCGCGCCGTCCCACTGCCCCCGCTATCCAGCACATCTCGCCGCAAATCTCGCGCCCGCCTTCGGCCTCATCGCCTTCCACGCATCGCCCGCGTCCTCCTCACGCACACACCGCATCCCTTCTCTCCAATCCTCTCCACTCGTCCTCACTATCCCGCAACTCTCTAGCCGCGGACCTCCCACCTCTCTTCTCAGCTAACCCTCGCCCGCTTCCCCATCGCGCCGATTCCTGCATTCCTGTGCAGGCCCGCTGTCCGTCCTCGCGACGGAATGAGAGGTCCACCCCATGCATCGCCGCTCCTTCGCCGGAGTTCTTCTGCTCCTCCTTGTCTCCCTGCCTGCGCTCGCCGCAGTCTTCGCCGAACTGCGCGGCATCGTGCACGATCCTGAACATCGTCCCATCGAGCACGCGCAAATCACCCTGAGCGCCGCCAACTCCCGCTTCGTTCTCAACGCCACATCCGACGCCACCGGCGCGTTCTCCTTGCCTCAAGTCCCCATCGGCGTCTACCGCATTCAGATCACCGCCGACGGCTTCGCGCCCTCGACCCAAACCCTCACCATCACCTCTGGCGGCAATCCCGTCCTCCACTTCCCGCTTGCTCTCGCCCAGGCCGTGCAGTCGGTCACCGTCCAGGCCGATACCTCTTCCGTCGCTGCTTCCTCTTCCGTCACTCCCACTACCCTCATCACCCGCGCGCAAATCGAGCAGACACCCGGCGCCACCCGCACCACCGGCATGGAAATGATCACCGACTACGTCCCCGGCTCCTATATGACCCACGACATGCTCCACATGCGCGGCGGCCATCAAACAAGCTGGTTAATCGACGGCGTCTCCATTCCCAACACCAAAATCGCCTCCAACGTCGGCCCCCAAATCGATCCCAAAGACATCGATCAGCTCGAAACCCAGCGCGGCAGCTACGCCTCCGACCTCGGCGATCGCACTTACGGCATCTTCAACGTCCTCCCCCGCAACGGCTTCGAACGCAACCGAGAAGCTGAGCTGCTCCTCTACGCCGGCAATCTCGACTCTGCCGAAGCCCAGCTCTCTCTCGGCGATCACTCCGCAAAAACTGCCTGGTATGCCAGCCTCACCGGCTCTCGCTCCAATTACGGTCTCGCCACTCCAGTACCCGCCATCTTCCACGATTCCACCAATGCGCAAAGCGCCTTCGCGTCCCTCATTCGCAATCAATCTCCAAGAGATCAGCTCCGCCTTGACGCACAGTACCGCCAGGACTTTTTCCAAATCCCCTACGACCCCAGTCAAACCGACTTCGAATGCGCCCCACCCGCCAGCTACTACTGCTCCTGGGGACTTCGCGACGGACAAACTGAGCGCGACGCCTTCGTCATCGCCGACTGGGTCCGCACCCTTTCCCCCAAAGCTCTCTTTGACGTTGCTCCCTTCTACCACCTCAATCAGGCCAACTACGACAGCCCGGCCACAGACCAGCCCGTCGCCACCACGTGGCACCAGAACTCCAACTACGCAGGTGCGCAGGCCGACGTACGCGCCGATATCGGCCCCAGCCGCATTTCTGCCGGCCTCTACTCCTTCGGACAAATCGAACACGATCTCTTCGGTGTCCTCGACAACACCAGCGGCGGCACTTCTTACCCCAATACCCAGGGCAACGCCAATGCAGGATTAGTCGAGTTCTACGTGGCTGATGATCTGCACATCGGCCAATACATCACGCTCACCGGCGGCGAACGCTTCTCCATCTACCGCGCAGCACTCGATGAAAACGCCGTCTACCCACGCATCGGAGCGGCTCTCCGGATTCCGCGTCTCAACTGGGTCTTCCGCGGCTTCTACGGACACTTCCTCCAGCCCGCCCCCATTCAAACCGTCTCCAGTTCCGTCCTCAACTACGCATCCTCGCTCCCTGGCGGCGAAAACACCTTCACGCCTCTGCCCTCCGAGCGCGACGAAGAACATCAGTTCGGCGTTCAGATTCCCTGGCACGCCTGGATGCTTGACATCGACACCTTCAAGAACCGCGTCAACAACTTCCTCGATCACTCCAACCTCGGCGAATCCAATATGTATTTCCCCATCGCCGTGGATGGAGCGCTCGTCCGCGCCTGGGAAATGACTCTCCATTCCCCCGCGCTCGGCCACTACGGCCAGTTCTACGTCACCTACTCTAACCAGATCGCCGAACAGCGCGGCAACATCATCGGCGGATTTACCTGCACCATCTCCACTGACCCCGCCTGCGACCTCGGACCCGCTTACACACCCGTCGATCACGACCAGCGCCACACCCTCAACACCGGCTTCAACGCCAACCTTCCGTTCCACACCTGGTTCGCGTCCAACGTCTACTACGGCTCGGGATTTACCAACGGCCTCGCCGATTCAGGCCAGGGACCCTACCAGGGCCCCTACTTGCCCGTGCACACCACCTTCGACGTCTCCGCCGGCCACAACCTCGGCGAAAACTGGAAGCTCTCCGCCAACGTCCTCAATGTCACCAATCACCGTGTCCTCCTCGACAACTCCATCACCATCGGAGGCTTCCACTTCAATGATCCCCGCATGTTCTCTGCGTCCCTCCGCTACCGCTTCAAGTTCTGACCACCTCATATCTCGCTGGCCTTGAACGAAAACGCAAAAATCAACGGGAAACACCAAGCCACCGGTCGCGTTTGCCTTTAGGAATTGACCGCACGCAGAAACGCCGAGCCACACAAGAAAATTCCCCCTCCGGATCTCTCGCGAAGGGGGAACGTGTATTGAATCTCAGGTCAAGCCAAACGTAGCGTCTACAAAATGGTACTCACCACCACCTGTTGTCCTGGCCGTGGCAAGAACCAAAGCCCTTGTCGCTGTAGGTAGACGGACCGGTTGTCTGCGCAGGATCCTTCAACGCCGACTCGAAATCCCATGCGTAACCATTCTCTTTGAGCGTCAATCCCATCACGCCCCAAAATTCTCCGGTTCCCGCCTCAAGATTCTCTGCGTTGAAGGCCGGGTTGCCGCTGGGATCTTCCAGGTTTGTTTCGCCCGCGCCAGACGCCACCGTGGTCGTGATAACCGGATCGAGTGTCTCGCCGCCGGTGCCCACAATGAATTCACGGATGCCGTTCTTCGGGTCGGACTTTCCTGAGGGATCCAGGGGGCGATACCGGGCATAGAGGTGGTCGTGCCCGTTCAGCACCAGGTCAGCATGGTACTGATACAGCAGTTGCCAAAAGGCCACTGCCGTCGGGCCCTCGGGAACCGCAATGCTGTTCGTAGCGCTGAACACGGGTTGATGCCAGTAGGCAAGTGTGCATGCGGAATGATTCGTCTCGAGATCCTTCTTCAGCCATTCCAGTTCCGCGGCAAACCACGCGCCGGAGTTGGAACATCCGCCCGGCTGTGTCTCGCATTCGATGTTGAGCGAGATCAGATGCCACGAGCCCAGGTTGTAGGAGTACCAGCCATCGCCAACCCCGACCGAACCGCCTGCCTCGTTGGTTCCCAGTCCTCCCGTTTGCTCAAAGTGCCCTGCCTGTCCATCTGAAAACGGAACGGGCTGAGTGAAGGTGCCGCCTGTGTCCGGGTTGCCGGAGATCGTGGCCGTCATCTGCGTTCCATCGGTATTGTGCTGGGCGCCGTTGAAGTACGAAAAATAACCATAGCCGGCAACGCCGACTGCGCCATGCTCCGTATAAAACTCGTGGTTGCCGGGCGCGGGCCGGGTGATCGATTTGAAGCCGCCATAGGTCGTTTCGTACGAGTTCTCAAAATCCGAGTACTGCGCTACCTGGTATTGCTCATCCCCAACCAGAGCCACGCGGTCAGGTTTCATGTTCTCGATCTGCTGCGCAGTTGCCGCTTGGGTCAAGGTCAGATTCTGCACGCTGTCCCCACTGCAGTTTTCACCCGCCTTCTCGCCAGCCTCTTCCTCGCCTGGCTGGCAAGCCACATCGCCCACCACCGCCAATACGGGCACATGCTGCAGTTCGTTGTACGGCCACGGCTTGTTGTTCGGCACCCAATTGCCGCCGGACCACCCATTGAGGGCCGTCCACTGATTCGTAGGGGTGCCTTGATTCTGTGCCTCTGCTCCTGTTGCAAATGCCATCACCGCGACGGCCGCTCCCATGAGCATTGCCGCACGGAACCTGCCTTGGATCGTCTTCATGCAGACCTCCCGTTGGAATTTAGGGCTGGGAATACCAGTTTGATCGTGCGATTGGAGATATTCACGCGCACTTGCGGTAGGGGAAACTTGCCAAACCAATCCCTTGTATCGATTCAATGTTTCACTAGCATGTCGAATGCGTGAAAAATCGATGACAGCGATCAGGTCGCTACTCTCAGCTGTAGCGGAACAGTGCCTTGAATCCAAAGTCCATGTGCCCCTGGATGTGGCAGTGGAACAGCGTCAGACCCGGCTGGTCGGCCACAAGATCTACAGTCGCGCGGCCATAGGCAGGCACAATCACGGTATCCTTCAGAATGCCCGCAGTCGGCCTGCCGTTCAGCTCGACCAGTTCGAAACGGTGCCGGTGAAAATGCAGCGGGTGAGAATCGTCACTGCGATTGTGAAACACCAGCCGGTAGCGGCGCCCCTTATGAAAGACGAATTCTCCCTCATGCGGATATTCCTTGCCGTTGACGAGCCAATGATTGATCCCATGCGGGCCGCCGGCCACTTTTTCAAAGACCATATCGATCGTCTCGTCCGGGGTCGGGTGCGGCGCGGTGTTGCCGAAGATCGTGTAATCCCAGCGCGCCTTCTGAGGCGCAAGCCACTGCGGGCGCTGCTGCTGATTGGCGTACTCCACCACGACACCCATGCCGGATTGACGCGCCACCGTGCGGGTTGCCCCTAAAATCCACACGCCCGGATGATTCATCTCGACGATTGCATCCACGCGCTCGCCAGGAGCAATTTCAATCACATCGACTAGCTGCGGCATCGGCACAGGATTGCCGTCGAGCGCTATCACCTGAAAACTGTGACCGGAGCAAGCCACGCGCTGAATCTGCGAGCTGCTAGCGTTCAGCAGATGCATCAGCACCCGCTCGCCAGGCCGCACACGGATGGGATCCCCCGCGCCAAGCATCTTGTCATTGATGGAGTAAAGAGGAGCATTGACTTCGAGCCCGTTGGGACGCGTGTCTGGAGTGGCGGGCTTTT
>Ga0210385_10000105_pt1 | contig 92545 bp, 86 predicted proteins | sample IncBWH26OmetaG_FD_160107 | JGI IMG/M metagenome (GOLD analysis project Ga0210385, IMG submission 160107) | Forest soil microbial communities from Barre Woods Harvard Forest LTER site, Petersham, Massachusetts, United States - Inc-BW-H-26-O ... | reverse complement strand
GAGATCGAGGAGACCGGCGTCGCCGCCGGCGTGCTCGGCCATCCGGCGCTCGGCGTCGCCTGGCTCGCCAACAAGCTCGGCCAGCACGGCGTCGCGCTCGAGCCCGGCCATCTGGTGCTCGCCGGCTCGTTCACCCGTGTGGTCCATGCGCGCAAAGGCGATACGCTGCACGCCGACTTCGGCCAGCTCGGCGGCATCGCGCTGCAGTTTGTTTGATCTTCTCCCTCCCCCTTGTGGGGAGGGCGTGGTGGGGGTCGGGAGGTTTTGCGCAGTCGTCGACGTTAGCGCGTGACCTTCCGACCCCCACCCCTACCCCTCCCCACAAGGGGGAGGGGAAGAAAGAAAATGGGGAGGGGAATAATGAGCGACAGCACTGCGGCTGGCAGCGGCAGCATCGACGACGTCGTCGCGCGGATCGAGCGGATGCCGATCTCGTGGTGGCACGTGCGGACGCGGATCATCATCGGCGTTGCCACCTTCTTCGATGCCTTTGATGCGCTCGCCATCGCCTTCGTGCTGCCGGTGCTGGTGCCGATGTGGAAGCTCAACGGTCCGCAGATCGGCTATCTCATCGCCGCCGGCTATCTCGGCCAGCTCGTCGGCGCGCTGTTCTTCGGCTGGATCGCCGAGCGTTACGGCCGGCTCACGGCGGTCGTGTGGTCGATCCTGATTTTCGCGGTGATGAGTCTCGCCTGCGCCTTCACCTGGGATTATCAGTCGCTCATCATCGCGCGGACCATCCAGGGTTTCGGCCTGGGCGGCGAGGTGCCGGTCGCCGCGACCTATATCAGCGAGCTGTCCCGCGCCAAGGGCCGCGGCCGTTTCGTTTTGTTGTACGAATTGATTTTCCCCGTCGGCCTGGTTTCGACCGGCGTGGTCGGCTCCTACATCGTGCCGCGCTACGGCTGGCAGTGGATGTTCGTGATCGGCGCGCTGCCGGCCTTCGTCGCGTTTTTCCTGCAGCGGTTCCTGCCGGAATCGCCGCGCTGGTTGGCGACGCAGGGACGGCAGAAAGAGGCGCAAGCGGCGCTCGCCTACATCGAGCGCGAAACGGAAAAATCCACCGGCCAGCCATTGCCGGCGCCGCAACCCATCGTCCACAGCGAAGGCAAGGCGGCGTCGTGGTCCGATCTGTTCGGCCCGCTCTATCTGCGCCGCACGCTGGTGGTCTGGGTGATCTGGTTTGCCGCCTATTTCTTCAACTATGGCCTCGTGGTCTGGTTGCCGACCATCTATACGACGGTGTTCAAGCTGCCACTGCAGCAAGCGCTGCATTACGGCTTGATCACCCAAGCGGTCGGCTTCTGCGGCGCCTTGACCTGCGCGCTGACCATCGACCAGGTCGGCCGCCGGCCCTGGTTTGCCTTCGCCTTCGCCATGAATGCCATCGCGCTCGGTGCGCTATTCGTGCTCGGTCCGGATTCGCCCCAACGCGTGCTTGCCTTCGTCAGCAGCGGATATTTCTTCGTCTCGGTGCTGTCGATCGGCGTCTATGTCTACACGCCTGAGCTTTACCCGACGCGCGCCCGCGCCGTCGCGGTCGGCACGGCGACGGCTTGGCTGCGGTTCGCGTCGATCCTCGGGCCGAGCATCGTCGGCGCCATTGTCGGCTCCGGCCTCGGCACGGTGTTTCTCATGTTCGCCACCGTAGCGGTGGTCGGTGCGGTGGTGACGGCACTGTTCGCGGTTGAAACCAAGGGTCGCGTCCTTGAAGATGTCTCGCCTTAGGACGATGATGGGCGGGGCATGCCGGGTGGCGAGTGAAACGTGTTTGCGCGCGACTATAGGCATTGGCACTTCAAGCATTGGATTTTGGCCGCTGCGGCCACCGTGCTGTCGGCGGGCGTGCTTCATGCGGCGTTGCCGACCGATTCCGATACATCGGGCCGGACGTCGTTCGCGGGCCAGCTCCTCATTGCGGCGCCGGCCATGCAGGGCTCGCCGTTCGAACGCACCGTCATCTTGATGGCGCAACATAGTCACGAGGGCGCATTGGGCATTGTCATCAATCGCCCGCTCGACGAGCGGCCGATCGCGAGCCTGCTGCAATCCTTCGGGTTCGACGCGACCGGAGTGAAGGACAACGTGCGGGTCTTTCTCGGCGGGCCGGTCAGTCCCGAGATCGGTTTTGTCGTCCACAGCGCCGACTATCACCTCGCCAATACCATCGACATCGACGGCAAGGTCGCGCTCACGGCGGCGCCCGACGTGCTGCGCGACATCGGCCACGGCAAGGGGCCGACCAAATGCCTGGTGGCGTTCGGCTATGCGGGCTGGGGGCCGTCGCAGCTCGACGACGAGATCGCGCGCGGCGATTGGTACAATGCGCCGGAGGATCCGACGCTGGTGTTCGACGACGATCGCGCGAAGGTGTGGGCGGATGCCATGGCGCGCCGCAAGGATCACTAGAGCATGATCCCGAAAAGTGGTTGCCGGTTTTCGGACAAGATCATGCTCAAATGAAAGATGCTCTATGCCTGATTTCCACGGCGTGTTCCCTTATCTGGTTTCGCCGATCGATGCCGACGGCAAGGTTCGCGCCGATGTGCTCAGCCGGCTGATCGACGATCTCATCTCAGCCGGCGTGCATGGCGTGACGCCGCTCGGTTCGACCGGCGAATTCGCCTATCTCAACAACGAGCAACGCTCCGCCATCGTGCTCACCTCGATCGAAGCCGCGGCCGGCCGCGTTCCGGTGGTCGCCGGTGTTGCGGCAACGGCGACCGCCGATGCCGTGGCGCAGGCGCGGCTTTACAACAAGCTCGGTGCCGACGGCATCCTTGCCATTCTGGAATCTTATTTCCCGCTCAAAGACGAGCAGGTCGAGGATTATTTCCGCGCCATCGCCGACGCCGTCGATATACCGGTCGTGCTCTACACCAATCCGCAATTCCAACGCACCGATCTGACCCTCGACGTCATCGCGCGACTCGCGACCCATCCGCGCATCCGCTACATCAAGGATGCGTCGACCAATACCGGGCGCCTGCTCTCGATCATGAACCGCTGCGAAGGGCTCAAGGTCTTCTCGGCGTCGGCGCACATTCCCGCCTGCGTCATGCTGATCGGCGGCGTCGGCTGGATGGCCGGGCCCGCCTGTATCATTCCGCGGCAAAGCGTGCGGCTTTACGATTTATGCCGTGCCGGGAATTGGGCGGAGGCGATGATCTTGCAGCGCGCGCTGTGGCGCATCAACGAAGTGTTCGCGCGCTTCAATCTTGCCGCCTGCATCAAGGCGGCGCTGCAATTGCAAGGCTACGACGTCGGCGATCCGGTTCCGCCGCAGCCCGCGCTCGGCGCCGAGGAACGCCGCGTCGTTGCGGCGGCGCTGGAAAAAATCGCGGAAATGACGCCGGCTTAGGTTCAAGTTCGGAAGCAATTGTTAATTTACCCCAACCGATTCTTAACGCATCGTTGCTAAAGATGCCGTTTCCCAAAGTTCCGCCAGTCGCGGCGCAGAGGTCGTTGTGGCATCGATCGGTTCCGGACAAGCGCCGCGTTCGCATTGGCTGACCTCTTGGCAAGCGGAGCTTAACGGCGCGATCGCGCGCGGCCGTGAGCTGTTTGCCGGCGCCGGCGACTCTTCGCTGGTGCGGCGTCTCGCCGGCGCCGTCTTCGTCATCCGCATCGTTGCCGCGTTCCTGGCCTTCGTGGCGCAGATCGTGCTGGCGCGCTGGCTCGGCGGCTTCGAATTCGGCATTTACGTTTATGCCTGGACCTGGCTGCTGCTGATCGGCAGCCTCAGCGACGTCGGGCTCGGCTCGGCGGCGCAGCGCTTCATCCCCGAATATACCGAGCATAAGCAGTTCGCTTTGCTGCGCGGCTTTCTGGTCGGCGGCCGCGGGCTCGCGCTGGTCATCGCGGCGGCGATCGCCGCCGCGGCGGTCGGCGTCGTCATGCTGTCGCCCTTTGTCGACAAGATGATGATCCTGCCGCTCGCTCTCGCCTGCGCCGCGGTGCCCGCCTTTGCGGTCGCGCAAGTGCAGAGCGGAATTGCGCGGTCGTATAACTGGATCAGCCTCGCGCTCGCGCCGACTTACGTGCTGCGCCAGATCCTGCTGATGGCGCTGATGGGCTTGGCCTACATCGCCGGCCTGCCGACCGACGCGGTGACGACGATGCTGGTCTGCCTCGTCACGGTGTGGGGATGCACGCTGGGGCAGACGTTTTTCCTCAATCGGCGGCTGACGACGGTGGTCGCGCCGGGACCGAAGGCCTATGCGCCGCGCGCCTGGCTCACCACCGCGGCGCCGATCTCGCTGGTCGAGGGCTTCTACGTCCTGCTCACCTATTCCGACGTGATCATCCTCACCCAGTTCCGCCCGCCGCAGGAGGTCGCGGTCTATTACGCAGCGGCCAAGATCATGGCGCTGGTCGCATTCATCTATTTCGCCGTGGCGCAGACGGTGGCGCACAAGTTTTCCGAATATCACGTCACCGGCAACCACAAGCGGCTGGCCGATTTCCTGACACAGACCATCCGCATGACGTTCTGGCCGTCGCTCGCCTTGATCGCGATCCTGCTCATACTGGGCGAGCCGCTGTTGCGGATGTTCGGCAAGGATTTCGTCGCCGGCTATCCGCTCTTGTTCGTCATCGCCATCGGGCTGTTGGCGCGCGCCGCGGTCGGGCCGGCAGAGCGGCTCCTCAACATGCTTGGCGAACGGCGCAGCTGCGCCCATGCCTACGCGGGCGCTTTCCTGCTCAACCTCGCGCTGTGCTTCGTGCTGATCCCGCGCTTCGGCGCTATCGGCGCGGCGATCGCCAGCGCCACCGCGCTGGTCTTCGAATCGGCCTGGCTGTTCCTGATCGCGAAAATTCAGTTGGGCCTTCATTGCCTGATTTTCGGCCGTCCTAAAGGTCGCTGAAGCGCGATCATGACGGCCAAGACCTCAACAAAGAACTCAACAAAGACCTCAACAGTCTCGGCGATCGCCAGCGCGCGCCGCGCCGCGGTTGCCGACCGCTATGCCGCCAATGCGCTCGCGGTCGAGTGGCGAGCGCTATCCGAGCTCGAGTCAATCGTCGACGCGTGGCGTGAGCTCGCCGCGCGCGCGCTCGAGCCCAACATCTTCTACGAGCCGGCTTTCGCGCTGGAAGCGGCCAAGGTCTTCGGCCGCGGCGCTGGCGCGCTCTTGGTGTGGTCGGGCACCAGCCCGCGCAAGCTGCTCGGCTTCTTCCCGGCGCACATCGAGCCGCGGCGTTACGGGCTCAAGCTGCCGGTATGGGTCGGCTGGACCCATGCTTACGCGCCGCTCGGCACGCCGCTGGTCGAGCGCGAAGCGGCGGAACCGGCCATCGCCGCCTGGCTCGCCCATCTCGCCGACGATCCGGACCTGCCGGGATTGGTGCTGTTGCCGTTCTTGCCCGCGGACGGCCCGTTCGCCACCGCGCTTGATGCCATCGTCAGGCGCGCGCAGATGCCGGTTGCCGATTTCAATGCCCATCAGCGGGCGCAGCTGGTGCCTGACGACGATCGGCTGTTTTATGTCGAGCGCACGCTCGGCCAGCACAAGCAAAAGGAGCTGCGCCGCTACGTGCGTCGCCTGGGCGACGTCGGCGCGCTGTTGTTCACCACCGCGACCGAGCCGGAAACCGTTGCCACGGCCATCGAGGATTTCTTCGCGCTCGAGACGCGCGGCTGGAAAGGCAGAGCCGGCACTGCCGCGGCCTTGCACGACGATATCCGCGGCTTCATCAGCGCGGCCGTCGCCGGCTTGGCGGCTGAAGGCAAAGTCGCGATCAATCGTATTTTTATCGATGGCCGCGCCATCGCGGTGACCATCACGCTGCGCAACGCCGATACCGCGTGGTTCTGGAAGATCGTCTATGACGAGAATTTCGCCCAATATTCACCGGGCGTCGTGCTCACGCTTGCGGTGACCGAAGACCTTGTCGAGGACACCAGCCTCGTTCGCACGGATTCGTGCGCCACCGCCAACCATCCGATGATCGATCACATTTGGCGCGAGCGGTTGGCGCTGTGCGACCGGCTGATCGCGGTGCGGCCGCAGATTTCATTTACGTCCGTCCGCCGCCTGGAAATGCTGCGCAACACAGCGATCGCCGCCGCCAAAGCCGTCCGCAGCCAGATGCACCGCTGACGGGTTTGCGCGGGCTCTTCCCTTTGCGGGGTTTTTCCGTCATGAGACCGGCGTGCCGTGAGCCTGGCGGCCGCCGACGGGAAACCAATCTATGACCGATCCGATCACCATCCGCATGGGCGGCTACGGACCGCCCACGACCGGCTTTTCGCGCTCACTCAAACTGATCGGCGATACGTTGGCGGCCGAGTTCGGCAACCGCATCGATGTGAAGTATGTCTGGAACATCATGGATTTCGGCTACCGCGCCGAGGACATCCTCTGGCTGGTCGAGGACGGCGTGCTCTCGCTTGGCTACCAGTCGTCGAGCTATCTGACCGACCGCGTGCCCGCGCTCGGCTTTGTCGACCTGCCATTCCTGTTCGAAAAGCGCGACCAGGCGCGCGCCGCGATGGACGGCGCGCTCGGCCGCTGTCTCGGTGAGGCCATCGAACAGCGCGTGAATTACCGCATCCTCGGCTGGTTCGAGAACGGCTTCCGTCAGATCTCCAACCGCCTGCGCCCGGTGCACGCGCCGGCGGATCTCAAAGCCATGCGCATCCGCGTGCTGCCGAGCGAGGTCCAGGCGCGCACCTTCGAGCTTCTGGGATGCGTCCCGATGCGCATGGATCTGACCGAGGCAATTGATCGGATCAAGGCCGGCACCATCGACGCCCAGGAGAACCCGTTCGCCAATACGGTGACCTACGGCGTGCACAAGTTTCACCGTTTCCACACCGTGACCAACCACTTCTACATTTCGCGGCCGATCTTCTTGCATCGCCCGGCATTCGACGGCTGGCCGGAAGACTTGCAGCGCGCCATGCGTGCCGCCGTCGCGCGCGCCGTCGCTTTCCAGCGCGAGCTCGCCATTGAGGAAGACGGCACGGCGCGCGCCGCGATCCTTGCCGAAGGCTGCGAGATCACCGAGCTGAGCGCCGACGAACACGCCCGGTTCCGCGCCGCCGTGGCGCCGTTGCTCACCGAAGCGCGCGGCACCTACGGGCAAAAGATGTTCGAAATGATTTAGCCGTGCTTGTCGTCCGGCTTGGCCAGAATCAGCGACCAGAACACCTTGTATTTCGACTTCGGCGCATAGACCGCGGCGATGCCCATCTTGGTGACGTTGCTGTTGAGCATGTTGGCGCGGTGCGGCGGTGAATCGCGCCAGCCGGAAAACGCTTCCGCCATGGTGTGGTAGCCGGCGGAGATGTTCTCCACGGCGACGGCGGCATCGAAGCCGGATTTGCGGATGCGATCCTGGAACGGCCGGCCGACGTCGTGATCGAGCTTGTCGTGCGCCGCCATGACGCGCGCCTGTTCGCCGGCGAGCCGCATCAGCTCTGGATCGATGGTAACCGTGCCGAGGCCGTTATTGGTGCGATAGCCCGAGATCATCGACTGCGCCGCGTTGGCGTCGAGCGCGGCGTCGGTCGTCGCCAGGTCGATATAAAAGCTCGGCTGGCCCGGCGGCGGGCCGTTGTCGGCGCAACCGCCGAGCGTCGCAATGCCGATAAAGGCGCCGCCGAGCAGCAGCGCGGTCGATGGCCGTAGCATCCGAGAATTCCCCCGCATCCGTCGCGACATTGCCGTTAAAAAAGTGTCGGAAGCATGAAAGAGCCCGCGCCGTCCCGGCTCTAGCATCGCCGCAGGCCCTCTACTACCATCGCGCTCATAAAATCGGGAGGAGCCAATGAGGCGGCTGGGAGTTTTGTCGCTGGCGCTGGCGCTGGCGCTGTCGCTGTTGTGCCTGGCCGCGAGTGCAGGTTTTGCACACGCGCAGGACAAGTATCCGTCCAAGCCGGTCAAGATCATCGTGCCTTACGTGCCGGGCGGCGCGACCGACATCGTCGCCCGCATCCTCGCCGACCAGATGAGCAAGAGCTTCGGCCAGTCGGTTATCGTCGAGAACAGGCCCGGCGCCTTCGGCATCATCGCCATCGAGGACATGGTGAAGGCGGGCGCCGACGGTTACACCTTGATGATCGGCAATGTCTCGACCAACGCCATCTCGCCGATCATCTATCCGCAGAAATTCAAGATCGATTACGCCAAAGACGTGGTGCCGATCACCAATGTGGTCGATATCCCGGCCTTCCTGGTGGCGACGACGAAGGATTTCGACGCCAAAAGCGTGCCCGAGCTGATCGACTACGCCAAGAAAAATCCCGGAAAGGTGCGCTACGGCACGGTCGGCCCCGGCAGCTATCCGCACTACGACATGGCCTATTTCGCCAAGCGCGCCGGCGATCTCGACATGATCGCGATCCCGAACAAGGCCGGCGCCACCGGCGTCATCAACGACATGCTCAACGGCTCGACCCAGGTCACGTTCCTTAACGTGGCGAGCAGCGGGCCGCAGGTGAAGGCCGGCAGCCTGCGCGCGCTCGCGCTGGTCAATCATGCACGGCTGCCGGATTTCCCCGACGTCGCAACGATGCAGGAACTCGGCTTCCCGGGCGTCGGCACCATCGCCTGGCAGGGCCTGTTCGCGCCGGCCGGCACGCCGCAGCCGGTGCTGCAGGCGATTTTCGATGCCACCGTCGCGGCCATGAAGGAGCCCGCGGTGGTCGAGGCGTTCAAGAAGCAGACCTTCAACACCGTGCCCAACACATCGCTCGCCGACGCCAAAGCCTGGCTCGCGGGCCAGATGGACGTCTGGCGCAAGATCACCAGCGAAGTGAAGATCGAGACCGAGTAACAGCGTCCCTGGAAATTTTGACATGAACAGCGATCGAGCGAACCCGGTCTATCCGGTCGTCGTCGACGAGGACGTCGACGTCACCATGCGCGACGGCGCGCGGCTCAAAGCCGACGTGTTCCGGCCCTACGACGACGGCAAATTTCCCGCCATCCTCAATCTCGGGCCGTACCAGAAGGACAAGCTCTGGATCGTGCCGGACAACCTGGCCGAAGCGCCGAACGAATGGATGAACTGGGAGACCGTCAATCCGCAATGGTGGGTGCCACGCGGCTATGCCGCCGTGAGGGTCGACGGCCGCGGCACCGGAACATCGCCGGGACAGTACGACCCGTGGTCGCTTGCCGAAGCGGTCGATCTCTACGACGCCATCGAATGGGCGGCGGCGCAGCCGTGGTGCAACGGCAAGGTCGGGCTTCTCGGCATCTCCTATTTCGCGATCAATCAGTGGTTTGCCGCCAATCTGCAGCCGCCGTCGCTCAAGGCGATCATTCCCTGGGAGGGCTTTGCCGACATCTATCGCGATGCGCTCTACCACGGCGGGCTGTTGAGCCTGTTCATGACCAACTGGTACACGGCGCATCTGTTGCATCACACCCTCGGCCGCGCCTCGCAGCATCTGCCCGATGCCTGGCAGATCAACACGCTGTCTTTCTGGCTGCACAACAATCTCGACAGCGGCGCATTTCGCGGCGCGCAGGCGCAATGGGACAAGATCAACATCCCGATGTTCAGCGTCGGCAATTGGTCCGGCATGGGCCTGCATCTTCGCGGCAATACCGAAGCCTTCATGCACGCGGCGACACCGCACAAGAAGCTGCGCATGCATCTCGGCTCGCATGTGCATCCGTTCTACACCGAGGACGGCAGGCGCGATCAGATCCGCTTCTTTGATTACTGGCTCAAGGACATCGACAACGGCGTGATGGACGAGCCGCCCGTAAAACTCGCCATCCGCAAGGGCGCCGACGCCTTCGACTGGAGAAGCGAGAACGAATGGCCGCTCGCTCGCACGCGCTGGACCAAGCTTTATCTCGATCTGTCGCAGTCGGTCGCCGAAAAATCGGAGATTTCCGGCGCGCTCGAAGTAAAAAATCCACCCGCGACGAGTTCGCGGACCTATGCGGCGTCGAGCCTCGGCTCGATGGGCTCGACTTCGGCCGCCGCGTCGCAGGTCATGGGCGGTGGCATCAGGCCGGGCATGGGGATTTCGCTGGAGACGGCAAAACTCTCGGTCGACACCGAGATCACCGGGCCGATTGCGGCCGTGTTGTGGGTGTCGAGCTCGAGCGAGGACATGGATCTATTCCTCACGCTGCGCAACATCGATCCTGACGGCAAGGACGTCATGGAGACCGGCCAACAGGGTCTGCCGGTGCCGGTGGCGAAGGGCTGGCTGCGGGTGTCGCATCGCGAGCTCGATGTCGAAAAATCGCTGCCTTACCGGCCGTATCACCGCCACCAGCGTCGGCTTTATCTGAAACCCGGCGAGATCGTGAAGGTCGAGGTCGAAATCTGGCCGACCTCGATGGTATTCAAGAAAGGCCACCGCATCCGCCTCGACGTTCAGCCGCGCGACGGCCTGGGCAGTAGCCACTACATGCACTACCACGCCGACTACAATTCCGGCGCCACCAACACGGTCTATGCCGGCGGCGACATGGCGTCGTATTTGTTGCTGCCGGTGATTCCGGCGACTTCGTAGGGTGGGCAAAATCGTCCGCTCGGCGCCACCGCGTGGGCATCACGCGCGCACGATTTTGCCCACGCGGTACCGCCGAGCGGGCGCGATGCCCACCCTACAAATTCACTGCCGAATATTCGCGGCCGTGGCGACATCGGTCGCCTTCTTAACTTCGCCGTCGATATAGCGCGCAAACTCCTGCGGCGTGCCGCCGATGATCTCCATGCCGATCTTGTGCAGCGGCTCGACCACATCGGGCGATTTGAGCGCGTCGTTGGCGATCTTGTTGAGCTTGTCGACGATCGGCTGTGGCGTGCCGGCCGGCGCAAGGAGGCCGAACCACAGCCCGAGATCGTAGCCGGGCAGGCCCGCTTCCGCCATGGTCGGCACGTCGGGCGCAATGGTGGCGCGTTGCGCCGTGGTCACGGCGATGGCCTTGAGCTTGCCTTCGGCGACCTGCTGGATCACCGCCGACGCCGGCGCGATCCACAATTGTACCCGGCCGGTCACGACATCGGTCAACGCTTGCGCGCTGCCCGGATAGGGTACGTGGACGAGCTTGATGCCCGCCGTCATGTTGATCAATTCGACGGCGACGTGGGTGGTGGTGCCGACGCCCGAAGAAGCATAGAAAATCTGGCCCGGCTTGTCCTTGGCGAGCGCGATCAGCTCTTTGAGATTGCTGACGCCGAGCGACGGATTGGCGACCAGGATCGTCGGCACCGCGGCGACGCGCAGGATCGGGGCAAAATCCTTCACCACATCGTAGGTCGGATTGATCGTCATGCCGGCGTAGTTGGTCTGCGCCGCCGTCGCCATGAAAATCGTGTAGCCGTCGTTCGGCGCCCGCGCGACATATTCCGCGGCGACGTTGCTGCCGGCGCCCGGCTTGTTCTCGACGATGAACTGCTGGCCGAGCGCATCGGAGAATTTCTGCGCCAATAGCCGCGCCGGCGTATCGGCCGAGGCGCCGGCGCCGAAGCCGATGATGATCCGCACCGGATGCGTCGGATAGTCCTTGGCGCGGCTTGCACCCGCGCCCACAATCGCAATGACGAATAGGACACAAGATACAAGCTTCGGTGCAAATTTCATCATCCGTCCTCCCTCGAGCGCGGCGGTCCGCGTCCCGGCGCAGCCGCGCTCAGCCTTTGTTAAGGATTTCTCTACCACTCCTTAACCTCAAAACAACGTGTTCGCGCATACCGTCGCTGCTCAGAGCCCGGCGCACAGCGAATGGTTGTCGCTCAAACACTTTCCAAGGCAAGCCGCAGTTGGCCACTCGTGGTTTTGGCGGGTGCGATCGGCTTTGTCGCCGGTTTCTCGGCCTTCCTCATCTATGGATCGGGCTGGATCGTGCGGTTATTGGCGGATGATTCCGCCGCCGTCGCCGGCACCGTCATGGCGCTGCCGTTCGCGCTCGGCGCCGCCGCTCTCGCTGGCCTGTCCGCGACCGGCCGGCGGCGGGCGCAGAGCCGGTTGCTGCGCGCGGCGTTAAACAACATGACGCAGGGGCTGTGCATGTTCGACGGCACAGCGCGGCTGGTTTTGTGCAACGACCGCTATCTCGAAATGTACGCCCTGCCGCCCGAGCTCGGCCGCGCCGGCACGCCGCTGCGTGAACTGCTCGATTGCCGCTCTGCTGCCGGCACATTTACCGGCGATGCGGACCGCTACGTCGCCGATTGCCTGCGCCAGGTCGCCGAGGGGCGCACCGAGACCAAGACCAACCACATCAACGGCAGAGTCATCATGCTGGTCAGCCGGCCGATGCCGGGCGGCGGCTGGGTGGCCACCCATAGCGACGTCTCCGAGCAACTGTCGGCGGAGACCGAGCGCGACCTGTTGCGGCAGCGCGAAGACCGCCGCCGCGTCGTCGATGCGGCGATCGTCTCGTTCCGCGCCCGGGTCGAGAGCGTGCTGAAAACCGTAGGCCAAAGCTCGGCGGCGATGAAAGCCGCGGCGAAGACGTTGTTGAGCACGTCGGACCATACGCTCACCCGCACCGAGGGCGCCGTGCACGGCTCCAACGAGGCGTCGGCCAATGTCGAGACCGCGGCCGCCGCCGCCACCGAACTGTCGGTATCGATCAAGGAGATCAGCCGACAGCTGATGCAGGCCAACGACGTGGTGCGTGCCGCCGTGGCCGATGCCGGCGCCACCAACGACGACATCGCCGCGCTGGCGCGGGTGGCGCAAAAGATCGGCGACGTAGTCAAGCTCATCCAGGACATCGCCGGCCAGACCAATCTGTTGGCGCTCAACGCCACCATCGAGGCGGCGCGCGCCGGCGAGGCCGGGCGCGGCTTTGCGGTGGTTGCCTCCGAAGTGAAATCGCTCGCGGTGCAGACCGCCAAGGCCACCGAGGAAATTACCCGCGAGATATTGTCGGTGCAGAGCTCCACCACCAGTGCCGTGGCGGCGATCCGCGATATCACCCAGCGGATGCACGACATCAATCAATACACGTCGGCGGTCGCCGGCTCGGTCGAGCAGCAGGAAGCGGCGACGAGCGAGATTTCGCACAACGTCGCCAGCGCCGCGGCCGGCGCCAAGGCGATCGCGGCGGCGCTCGACGAGGTCGCCGGCGGCGTCACCCAGACCCGCAGCTCCGCGGAGACGATGCTCGCAGCCACCGAAGAGGTCGAAACCGCGACCGCCAAGCTGCGCAGCGAGTTCGAGGAGTTTTTGGGGACTGTCGCAGCCTAAGCGTCGTCCCCGCGAAAGCGGGGACCCATAAGCCCGGCGCTTCAAATCGATTTTGGCGGTTGTGACATGGATTCCCGCTTGCGCAGGAGGAGGTACCGCAACGCGCTTAGCCGCGCTTGCCGCCTTTGCCGAGAAGGAGCGAAGCGCCCTTTGCGCCGATGAGCATCGACACGCCTGCGGTGTTGCCGGTAACCGGCGTCGGCGCGACCGAAGCATCGATCACCCGCAATCCGGGCACGCCGTGAACGGAAAGCGTGGTTGGATCGACGACCGAAGTCTTGACGTCGGTCCCCATCGCGCACGACCCGACATAGTGTTGAACGGTCAGACCGGTCAGGCGAATCCACGCTTCAGCGATTTCGATCGGGAACAGCGGAAATTTGGGATTGACGGGCATGAAAGGGAGCGGGTGCCAGCCGCCAGCGGCTGCGAGTTCAGTATCGGACGCTATCCGGTAAACGAGGCCGAGAGCCGCGAGGACCCGGTTCCAATCTTCTGGATCACTGAGCCAGCCGGGATCGACGACCGGCTTGGCAGCGGGATCAGCCGTTGCAAGGGTGACTGTGCCGCGGCTCTTGAGATGCAGGGAAGACGACCCGATCAGCACATAGCTCAGCGGCGGGAAGGGCGGCTTGGGTTCAAGTGCGCCTGGCAGAGAACTCGTGCTGATCTGAATTTCAATATTGACTTCGCCATAGCCGGGCACCGGCTGCGGTGCTTCGCCGCTCGCCGTGGCAAAAGCGCCGACGCCGATGTAGCCGTAGCGCTGGGCGTCCATCGGGATGTTGTTGGGCCCAACGATGACGCCAACGCCGAGATCGTCATAGAAATTCTGGCCGACGGCGGGAAGATCGCACTGCGTCGCGATTCCGAGTTTTTCCAGCGCTTGCGCGTTTCCAACTCCGGAACGCAGCAAGATCGCCGGACTGGCGATCGCGCCGGCGGCAAGCACGACTTCGCCGACCGGCTGAACCGCGACGATCTCGCCTTCCGCATTGGTATATTCCACGATAGGAACACCGCGGCCCAGGATCAACCGGCGTACAAAACAGCCGGGCTGGACGGTCAGCGTCGGTAGCGAGCGCGCGGCGATGTATTTCTGATAACTGGTCGTGCGGCGCGGACCTTCGGCATCGACGGTAAACTGGAACGGCACGGAACCATACTCGGTCGGTCCCTCATTGTAGCCTGGATTGAACGGCAAACCGACACGGCCAAAGGCGGCGATCAGCGCGTCACCGAACGCGCTGGCCGGCGGCGGCGATATTCCGACGGTGGTCTCGATCTGCTGGAAAAACGGGACGAGCTCTTGGTAGGACCAGCCAGCGCAGCCGAGCTCATTTGCCCAATGATCGTATGTCGATCGCCCTCCCCGAACATACACCATCGCATTGTGTATTTGGCACCCGCCGAGTCCTTTACTCTGCAGCAATTGAAGAATGCGGTTGTCGAGATGGGCTTGCTTCGTCGACTCGAACCCGATCTCAAACGCGGGATCCTTGAGAACCTCGTTCCACCGGGTAGGGTCCCAGACGTCGTTATTGTCCGGGCTGACTTCGAGGCCGGCTTCGAGCAGCAGCACCCTGTATCCCGCCGCAGCTGTTTCGCCAGCTACGATCGATCCGGCGGCACCCGCGCCGATCACGACGTAATCATATTCGGATTGATTGGCTGACATTGCACTCTTTCCTCGGTCGTCTCTTGACCTGCGCGGGCGTCCGACGGCAATCGCACGGCTCACCCGCAGGCTACAATATCCCGGGGAATTTTACGAGATATGAAATCTAAAATTGTGACATCCCCTTTGCGCGGGAATGACAATAAGATTTGTTCTAAGCCAAACGGAACAGCGCATGGGCAAAATCCGCCTCGGCAAAACCTTTGCCGTCGCCGTCAGCGATGCCGGTGACGGCCCGCCGGTGGTGCTGCTGCATGGCCTCGCCTGCGGCAAGCGCATGTGGTTCCACCAGATCAGGGCGCTGCGCCGCCGTTTCCGCGTCGTCGCTTACGATCTGCGCGGTCATGGCCAAACCGATGCGCCGCAGCTCGCCACGGAATATTCCGCCGCTCATCTCGCGCGCGATCTCGTCGGCGTGCTCGACGCCCTCAACATAGAGCGGGCCGCGATTGTCGGCTTCTCGCTGGGCGGCGGTCCGGCCTTGGCGCTGGCCGCCAGCAAGCCCGAGCGCGTGTCGCGCCTGGTGCTCGCCGACGTCGGCGCCGGCGCCGACGATCCGGTGAAGATCGAGGGCATGGCGCGGCGCTGGGGTGCGCTGATCGGGCAGGGCGATATCGACGAACTGGTCTGCGACATGCTGCGCAGCGAGCTGTTCAAGGTCTATGCCAGACGCAGCCTCCGCCGCCGCGAGCACATGGCCGCCCTGATCCGCGCGACCCCGATCGATGGCTTGCGCTTCACGCTGTCCGAGGTCTTGGCGAAGCGGAAATCATTGTTCCGGGTGAGTGGCGTGCTCAAATCGGTCCGGGCGCCGACGCTGGTCATGGTTGGCGAGCTTGATTACGTGTGCAGCAAGGCGTCGCGTTTGCTGGCGCAGGCTATACCCGGCGCCACGCTGAAGGTCATCAAAAATTCCGGGCACATGTCGCCGATCGAGCAGCCGGCGGCGTTTACCGCCGCGCTGCTGGAATTTTTGGAGCCGGTAGCTGCGTGAGTTCGTCGTCCCCGCGGAAGCGGGGACCCATAGCCCCGGTGTTAGATGTCCGCGCGGTGATCATGGATTCCCGCTTTCGCGGGAATGACGATCAGCCGCGAGGCGTGTGGGCGGCAATCATTGCTTCGCCCATGCGCAAGAGCCGCGCTGCAAGCCCTTCGGTGCCGACGCTCTGTGCAGTAACGCGGGCTCCCTCCAGAAGCAGGTGCAGTTCGTCAGCCAGTAATTCAGGCTCGCTCAAGTCTGCATCCTGGCTCAATCGCACGAGGCGCATACGGTGTGCCCGCTTGAATTCTTCGATGACCCGCCGAGCCGGGTGATCCTTGTCGGGCAATTCGATCGCCGCGTTGGCGAGCGCGCAGCCGCGCTCGTCCGGCTCGGCAAGATGGCCGGCCATCTCCTCGAGCCAGGCGCGCAGTTGCGCCCGCGGATCGCCAGGATGCGCCCGCGCGAACCGGTCCCAGCACCCATCCGCCGCATGCGCCGATTGGCGCAGATACTCCGCGACCAATTCGTCCTTGGAGGCAAAGTGCCGGTAGAGCGTCATCTTATTGGTGCCGGCCGCTTCAGCGATCGCATCCACGCCGACCGCCCTGATTCCATGCCGGTAAAAGAGCTCGCCAGCGGCCGCAAGGATGCGCGCGCGGGGAGGAATCCGGCTGTCATTATCATGAGTTACGGCGGCTTGGCCGGTCATTTGAGGGTTTCCTCTTGACACGGGTGTTACCGGTCAGTAACTAGCATGTAGTGTTACCGGTCAGTACCACAAGGGTGGCCGCGAGTCACGCTTTCCTTCACGGGTCTCAACATCAATCAGGAGCACCGCCATGTCAGTGAATGCCGCTGTTGCCGACCGCCCTCCGCAGGCCGAGCAGCCGTTTAAGACACTGTTTTTGCCCTATCGACTGGGCAACATCGAACTCAACAATCGCCTGGTGATGGCGCCGATGACGCGCAGCCGCGCGGTCGAGCGCAACGTCCCGAACCCGATCGCCGCAACCTATTACGCCCAACGCGCCTCCGCCGGCTTGATCGTCACCGAAGCAACGCAGGTCAGCCCGCAGGGCGTCGGCTATATCCGCACGCCGGGCATTCATTCCGCCGAGCAGGTTGCCGGTTGGACGAGAATTACCGACGCGGTGCATCGCGCCGACGGCAAAATCTTTCTTCAGCTGTGGCATGTCGGACGCATCTCGCATCCGGATTTTCATGGCGGCGAGCTTCCGGTCGCGCCCTCGGCCATCGCCGCGCAGGGCCAAGTGTTCACGGCCAAGGGCCCGCAACAGATGGTGACGCCGCGGGCACTGGGGCTCGCCGAGCTGCCGGGCATCGTCGAACAATTCCGCCAGGGCGCCGAAAATGCCAAGGCGGCCGGCTTCGACGGCGTCGAGCTGCACGGCGCGAACGGTTATCTGCTCGATCAGTTCCTGCGCGACGGAAGCAACCAGCGCACCGACGCCTATGGCGGCAGGATCGAAAACCGCGCGCGGTTGCCGCTCGAAGTCACCAAAGCCGTCGTCGAGGTATGGGGCGCCGATCGCGTGGGCTATCGCATTTCTCCGAACGGCGCCTTTAACGCGATGTCGGATTCCAATCCGCCGCGGACGTTCTCGTATCTGGCGGAAGAGCTCAACAAGCTCGGCATCGTCTATCTTCACGTCATCGATCCGGTTGCCGACGGCGCCAAGCGCCTGTCGCCGCTGCTGCGTCGGAAATTCGATCGCAGCCTCATCGTCAATGGCGGCTTCGATCTCGACACCGCCAATGCGGCGATTGGCAACGGCACAGCCGATCTCGTCGCGTTCGGCGCGCCGTTTATCGCCAATCCGGATCTGCCGAAGCGGTATCGGACCAAGGCGCCGCTCAACGCGCCCGACCAGGCGACGTTCTATGCCGGAGATGACAAGGGCTTCACCGACTATCCGGCTCTGGCGTGAGCGCGATGCATCGCCGCAACAAGACGAAGGGACATTTCATGAGAACACAAAGTCAAGAATTGACGCTGCGCGGCGCGTTGTCCGATCCGCTCATCCGAACCTTGATGGCCGCGGACCGTGTCGATCGGCGAGAGCTCGAATCGATGCTGCTGCGGATCGCCGAACAGGTCACGCCAGGCCTGCCGGCCAAAGCCGGTTGCGCCTGCTGGGCGTGAACTCCGTCGTCCCCGCGCAAGCGGAGACCCATAGCCCCAGTCCTAATTGCAGCGGCAGTGGTTATGGATTCCCGCTTTCGCGGGAATGACGGCGGGTCATCGCCCCGCGGCGTAACCCTGCATGCCGCGCGCGTTGGCGGCGGCGCGGCGGCGCGGGCCGACGCGGGACGCCGCGGTGAGCCGGCCTTCCGACCAGTCCGGGCCGACCTCGACCTTGTGGCCGCGGCGCTTGAGCTCGTCGACGGTCTTTTGCGACACGCGGCCTTCGACCACAAGGAGGCCGGGATGCGCGGTGCGCGGCCAGAACGAACTCGGGAAGTGCTCGGAATGCCAGGCCGGCGCGTCGATCGACTCTTGCATATTCATGCCGGCATGAACGTGGCGCAGGAAGAATTGCGTGATCCACTGATCCTGCCCGTCGCCGCCAGGCGAGCCCCAGGCGAGATACGGCTCGCCGTCGCGTAGCGCCATTGTGGGCGACAGCGTGGTGCGCGGCCGCCGGCCGGGGCCGAGCGCTGCCGGATGACCTTCCTCGAGGTAGAACATCTGCGCGCGGGTGCCGAGGCAGAAGCCGAGCTCGGGGATCACCGGCGAGGATTGCAGCCAGCCGCCCGACGGCGTCGACGAAATCATGTTGCCGGCAGAATCGATAATATCGAAATGCACGGTGTCGCCGCGCGTGTTGCCCATCCGGCCGACGGTCGGTTCGCCTGAGCCGAGCCGGCCTACGGTGGGCTCGCCGGCGCCGGCCGCGACCGAGTCGGCATCGCGGCGCAGCTTCACCACCGCGCCGAATCCTTCGATCGAGCCTGGGCGCTGTTCGAGCGAGGCCTGGTCGGTGACGAGCTTGCGGCGCTCGGCGTTGTAGGCGTCGGACAACAGCGTCGCCATCGGCACATCGACGAAATCGGGATCGCCGTAGAACACCTCGCGGTCGGCATAAGCAAGCTTCGAGCATTCGACGACGAAATGGATGAAATCCGGTCCGGTCGGGTCGAGCCCGTCGAGATCAAAGCCTTTGAGCAATGCCAACTGCTGCAACGTCACCGGCCCCTGTCCCCAAGGCCCGGTCTTGCACACCGTATAGCCGCGATAATCGTAAGTGAGCGGCGCCTCGACGTGCGGTGTCCAGCGCGCCATGTCGTCGGCGGTCAAGACGCCGCGATGCTTGTGGCCGCTGACGTCCATGATCTCTTGCGTCCGGCAGAAGCGGCCGATCGCTTCGGCGACAAAACCTTTCGACCAGGATTTGCGCGCCCGTTCGATTTGCGCGACGCGGTCGCCGCCGGCGCTCTCGGCTTCCTTAATAATGCGGGCATAGGTGGCGGCGAGGGTCTTGTTGGCGAACAGCGAGCCGATCGCGGGCACCTCGTTATCCGGCAGATAGACCGCGGCCGAAGTTGGCCAATATTGGCGGAACAGATCGGCGACCATCGCGATCGTGGAATTGGTGCGCTCGAGCAGCGGATAGCCGTTCTGGGCGTAGCCGATCGCCGGTGCCAACACGTCGGCGATGGACATGGTGCCGTAGTCGCGCAACAGCATCATCCAGGTCTCGAAGGTGCCGGGCACGCAAGCCGCCAGCAACCCGGTGCCGGGCACGAGATCGAGGCCTTCGCTGCGATAATGCGCGATCGTGGCGCCGGCCGGCGCTACGCCTTGCCCGCAGACCACTTCCGGCTTGCCGCGTTTGACGTCATGGACGATGACCGGCACATCGCCGCCCGGCCCGTTGAGATGCGGCTCGACCACCTGCAGCGTGAAGGCGGTGGCGGCGCCGGCGTCAAAAGCATTGCCGCCGCGTTCCAGAATTCCCATGCCGACGGCGGTGGCGATCCAATGGGTCGTGGTCACCACGCCGAACGTGCCTTCGATCTCCGGCCGCGTGGTGAAGGTGTTCGGATTGATATTGGTCATGAAATGTCTCTTGTCGGCCATGGGAGCACGGCATCCGGGGCTGTTGCGTGGCGCCTGGACGGCGCATAGACACGGAATGTATCGGGCCGGGCGGATGGCCGCCAGGGTAGGGGAACGCGAGGGACAAGACGTGGCGCGGGAGGTTCTCAAGGTCGGATTGGGCGGGCTCGGCGCCGTCGGCCTCGACGTGGCGCGGCGGATCGAGGCCGGCATTCCGGGCCTAGTTCTGACCGCGGTTTCGGCGCGCGATCAGGACAAGGCGCGGCGCAATCTGCCGCAAGTGGGCGCTCGCATTCCGGTCGTCGCCGCCGAGGCGCTCGCGGAAACCTGCGACCTCGTCGTCGAATGCCTGCCGCCGGCGATGTTCCGCACGGTGGCGTTGTCGGTCATTGAGCGCGGCAAGCTGTTCATGCCGCTGAGCGTCGGCCAGCTTCTCGACAACTGGGATCTGGTGGCGCGGGCGAAAGAAACCGGCGCCCGCATCCTGGTGCCGACCGGCGGCCTGATCGGGCTGGACGCGGTGCGCGCCGCCGCCGAAGGCACGATCCATTCGGTCACCATGATCACGCGCAAGCCGCCGAACGGCCTCGACGGCGCGCCTTACCTCGTCGAGCGCGGCATTTCGCTCATAGGGTTGAACACCGCGCGCAAGGTGTTCGACGGTACGGCGGGCGAGGGCGCCCGCGGCTTTCCTGCTAACGTCAATGTCGCGGCGGCACTGAGCCTCGCCGGCATCGGCCCCGAAAAAACGCGGCTCGAAATCTGGGCCGATCCCGCGCTCGATCGCAACACCCACCGCATCGAAGTCGACGCCGATACCGCGCGCTTTGCCATGTCGATCGAGAACGTGCCGTCAGAGGAGAACCCGCGCACCGGCCGCATCGTGGCGCTGAGCACGGTGGCGGCGCTCCGCGGCTTGGTAGCGGAGCTGAAAGTCGGGACCTAGCCGCGGCGCGGACTTACCACTTCTGCTGCCAGTTCTTGCGCTGCTGGTAATTGGTGCTGCTGGAACTGGCCGAGGCGGGGCCCTGGTAGGTGGTGTTTTGTTGACAGGTACCGCCGATGCCGCTGATGGTCGCCATGCATTGCTCGAAGGTGGTGAAGCCGCAATTGCGTCCGCCGCCGGCGCTGCCGCCGCCGTAGATCGCGCACCACGGATAATTTTGCGCCTCGGCACGCGTGCCGATCGCCGTGATGGCAACGAGAATTCCCAGCGTCAAAAACAAGATTCTCATTGGTCGCTCCCCTGTGTAGCCCGGGTGAGCGAAGCGATACCCGGGAACGATCGCATGTTGAAACGCTGATCCCCGGATATCGCTTCGCTCAATCCGGGCGACATCTAGCTCGCCCCGGGCGCGGCCGGCGCGAATTTGAGCGCCACGCCGTTCATGCAATAGCGCAAGCCGGTCGGCTTCGGCCCATCGTTGAAGACGTGGCCGAGATGGCCGCCGCAGCGATGGCAGGACACCGCCGTGCGCGACATGCCGAACGAATGGTCCGTGGTTTCGTCGACCGCTTTGTCGAGCGGCGCCCAAAAGCTCGGCCAGCCGGTGCCGCTTTCGAATTTGGTCTTCGACGAGAACAGCGGCAGGTCGCAGCCGGCGCAGGCGAACGTGCCGTCGCGATGCTCCTTGAGCAGTTCGCTGGTGAACGGCCGCTCGGTGCCTTCCTGGCGCAGCACGTCATATTGCGCCGGCGTCAAGAGCTTGTGCCATTCTGCGTCGGTGTGGGTGACTTCGTAGTTGGTCGTTGCCTTCGCGGCATGGGGGCTGGCAAGGCGGCCGATGGCGAACGCGCCGAGGCCGGCGGCGCTGGCGTACAAGGCTTGTCTGCGTGTGAGCATATGTCCCTCCCAATCCATGCCGGCGTAACGCCGACTCCCGCGATTAATGTGGTGATGTTGTAGCGTACTTTCATGCCTGCGGTGATGGGGCGCACGCAATTTGATCTGGGCCGACGTGGATTTCACACAGAGTTGATGGCCGTTCCCGCCAAGCTCGCGGCAGCGTTTCTTGAGGCCTATCGGAGGCCGGTTTTGGCCTTTATGGTGCGGCCCCAATCGGCCTTCAATCTCCCGGAAACGCCAACCGTACGGACACCGAGCGATGCGAAATCCCGAATCCCCAGACATTTCCGCGCAGGCCTATCTGGCACGCCTTGCCGAGCGCGGCATCGACTATGTGTTCGCCAATGCCGGGACCGACTTCGCACCCGTGATCGAATCGCTCGCCATGAACGCCAACGGCCGGCGCAAATTTCCCAAGGTCATCACCGTGCCCCATGAGAACGTCGCCATGGCCATGGCGCACGGCTACTACAAGATCGCCGGCAAGCCGGCCGCCGTCATGGTCCACGTCACCGTCGGCACCGGCAATACGGTCAACGGCATGATGAATGCCGCGCGCGATAACATTCCGATTTTGCTCGCCGCCGGCCGCACGCCGATCACCGAGACCGGGCACCACGCCTCGCGCAACCGGCCGATCCACTGGGGCCAGGAATCCTTCGACCAGGGCGGCATGGTGCGCGAATTCACCAAATGGGATTACGAATTGCGCTCCGGCCAACCGGTCGCGGCGATCGTCGATCGCGCGCTGGATATCGCCATGAGCGAGCCGCGCGGCCCGGTCTATCTCACCTTGCCGCGCGAGGTGCTGTCGGACGCGGCAACGACGACGCGGCGCGACGAGGAGCGCCCGCTCGGCGCCATGGCGGCGGTGCCGTCCCAGGAGGCGATCGACGCGGCGGCGGATCTGCTTGCCGGCGCGCAGTTTCCGCTGATCCTGACCTCGGCGCTCGGGCGCTCGCCGCAAGCCTTTGCCGCGTTCGCTGAGCTGACCGAGGAATTCGCGCTGCCGGTGGTGCAGAGCGAGCCGAACGATCTCAACCTGCCGTCCGATCATCCGATGAATCTCGGCTTCGACGTCAAGGCGCTGTTGCCGCGCGCCGACGTGGTGCTGGTGCTCGATGCGCCGGTGCCGTGGGTGCCCAAAGCGGTGTCGCCGGGCCGCGACGCCAAGATCATTCACATCTCGCCCGATCCGCTGCAGACGCAATATCCGTTCCGCGATTTCGAGGCCGATCTCTTGATCACCGGCACGACCCGCGGCGCGCTGCCGCTGTTGCGCGAGAGCCTGCGCCGGCGGATGAAGCGCGACCACGTCGAGACGCGGCGCAAGGCGATCGCCGCATTGCGCGAAGAGCTCGTCGCCGCGCGGCGCCGGGCGCTCGACGCCGCGCGGGCGCGCACGCCGATCTCGACGTCGCACATCGCCGCCTGCCTCAACGAGCTGAAAACCGAGGATGCCATCATCATCAACGAGCTCGGTGTGCCGATCAGCCAGCTGCAAATGACCAAGCAGGGCAGCTATATGGGCAGCCTCTTGGCCGGCGGCCTCGGTTTCGGCCTTGGCGCCGCGCTCGGCGCAAAGCTCGCAGCGCCCGGGCGCGAGGTGATCTCGATCGTCGGCGATGGCTCCTACATGTTCGGCAACCCGCTGCCGTTTCATTATGTCGGCCGCGCCGAAAACCTGGCGACCTTGACCATCATCGCCAACAATCAAAGCTGGCACGCGGTGCGGGCCTCCACCCTCGACGTGTTTCCCGGCGGCTACGCCGCCAAGGCCAACATCATGCCACTGACCGAGCTGAAGCCTTCGCCGGACTACGAGAAGGTGATCACCACCTGCGGCGGCGTCGGCGAGAAAGTCGTTGAGCCGGGCGACCTGCCGGCGGCGCTCAAGCGCGCCTTCGAGGCGGTGCGCTCCGGCACGCCGGCGCTGCTCAACGTCATTACCCAGGGGCGCGATTCGTAATGCCCATCGACATCAAGGTGCTCAGCACCACGGCGATGAAGACGGTATTCGAGGAGCTTGCGCCGGCCTTCGAACGCGCGACGGGCAATCGTCTCGTGGTGACGCTCGGGCCGTCATTGCGACTGGAAAAGCAGCTCGCGGAAGGCGAGGCGGCCGACATGGCGATCGTATCCGCGTCCGGCGCCCGCGATTTGGTCGGTAGCGGCAAGATGGTCGCCGGCAGCATCGTCGACATCGCCACGTCATCGATCGGCGTCGCGGTGCAAAAAGGCGCGCCGCAGCCGGACATTTCGTCCGTCGAAGGTTTCAAGCGCGCCATGCTGGCGGCGAAATCGATCGCCTGCTCAAAACCGGTCGGCGGCGGCCAGAGCGGCGTTCACCTCGCCAAAGTTTTCGAGCAACTCGGCATCGCCGCGGCGATGCAAGCCAAGGCGAAATACGGCGCCGGCGGCGCCGCGGGGCTCGCCGGCCTGGTCGTACTGCGCGGCGAGGCCGACATCGGCATTCAGCAGATGGCGGAGCTGATGGCGGTTGACGGCATCGACGTCGTTGGCCCATTGCCGGCGGAGATTCAAATGGTCACGCCGTTCGTCGCCGGCATTCCGGCGAATGCGAACCACGCTGAGGCGGGCAAAGAAGTGATCTATTTCCTCATCACGCCGGACGCGAAGCGCGTGCTCAAAGCCAAGGGCTTGGAGCCGGCCTGACTCTGTAGGGTGGGGTGAGCCAACGGGTCCGGCCCGAAGTGGCCGGCCCGATGACAAGCTCCGCGACGCCCACGCTGTGCTGAGCCGCGTGGGCACGCTTCGCTTTGCCCACCCTACGGGGTCAAATCTTCCAGCATCAAGCCTTCAACACCTCGGTGTTAATGACGTTGATGGGCTTGCCCGCGGCGTAAGCGAGGATCTGATCGAAAATATCGATGAATTGCGTTTCGTATTCCTCGCGCGTCACATAGCCGAGGTGCGGCGTGCAGATCACATTCGGCATATTCAGCAATGGATGAGTCTTATCGACCACGGGCTCGTCCTCGTAGACATCGATCGCCGCCATGCCGGGGCGGCCTTTGCGCAACGCCTCGACCAATACGCCGGGCTCGATCAGCGGCGCGCGGCTGGTATTGACCAACAAAGCGGTCGGCTTCATCTGCGCCAGATCGGCGGCGGTGACGATGTGGCGCGTCGCGTCAACGAGGCGCATGTGCAGCGAAATGACGTCGCAATCGGCAAAGAACGCTTCCTTGCTGGCCGCGGTCGCGTAGCCGTCGGCCTTGGCTTTGGCCAAGGTCGCCGGGCGTGCCCACACGATTACGTTCATGCCGAACGCCCGCCCATAGCCGGCAACGACGCCGCCGATGCGGCCATAGCCGTAGATACCGAGCATCTTGCCGCGCAGCGTCGAGCCGACGCCCATCTGCCATCGGCCGGCCTGTAGCGACGCCATCTGCTGCGGAATCTGGCGCATGGCGGCAAGCACCAGCGCCCAGGTCATTTCCGCGGTGGCGTGCGACGGCGCGCCTGGGTGCTGGCTCGACGACAGGATGATGCCGAGCCGCGTGCAGGCGTCGACGTCGATATGCGGATAGACGCTGCGCTGGCTGATCAATTTGAGCTTCGGCAGACGCTCCAGCAACGGCGCACGGATTTTCGTCCGTTCGCGGATCAGCACCAGCACTTCGGTGTCGCGCAGCCGCGCGGCGAGCGCGTCGGTGTCCTGGACGTGATCGTTCCAGATGGTGACGTCGCGGCCTTGGAGCTTTTCGAAGCACGGCAGCGTGCGCACGGTATCGTGGTAATCGTCGAGAATGGAAATTTTCATAAGCCGCGCTCCGCCCCGCACCGTGTCGATCACGGATTACTTTGCGCGAACGCCAGCCAAAAGAAAACCGGGCCCTTGCGGGCCCGGTTTAGTTCGTCGACGTGGGGGCGTCGACGATTCACCTTCCAGAGGGGAACATCTGCGGACATTACGATCGCCAATCTGGGAGGATGAGGCGACCGCTTGCCTGCAGCAACCTCATGAGTATGCGAGCCGCGATGCGAGCACACAACGCGGGGGCAGACATGCCAGCCATGCGGTCGTCGCAAGGTGCATAAGTGCGCGCATAATCGCCGCGTAAATGCGGGCGACGCGCATGGAATTTTCCACATTTTTCGCGCGTCACGATGTCGCGATGCTGTGGCGCGTCGCGCCGCTCGCAATGATGACGGGCTTAAAAATTCCAGCGCTGCGCGTTGGCGACGAGAAAATCGCGGAACGCCTGCACGCGCGCCACGGTCTTGAGCTCTTCGGGATAGACGAAGTAGGCGTCGAGTGCCTGGGCTTCGGCCTCGCCGAACAGCTGCACCAGGCCGCCGTTCTCCTCGACCAGATAATCCGGCAGCATGGCAATGCCGAGTCCGCGCTGGCAGGCGCGCAGGATGCCGAGAATGTTGTTGATGACGAGGTGCGGCGTGCGCGGCCCTTTGCCGTCGCGGGCGACCTCGATCAGCCAGCGTGAGCGTTGCAGATAGGGCGGCACGTTGCCGCCGAGCACGAGCAGGCGCTGACTATCGAGATCGTCGAAGGTGCGCGGCGTGCCGAAGCGCTTGAGATATTCCGGCGAGGCGTAGACGTGGAAGTGCACCGAGAACAGCTTGCGCTGGATCAGGTCGGGTTGCGTCGGCTGGCGCAAGCGAATAGCGACATCGGCCTCGCGCATGGCGAGGTCGAGCTCCTCGTCGGTGGTCAACAGCGTGATGTGGATTTCCGGATAAAGCTCGATGAATTCGCCGAGCCGCGGCGTGAGCCAGTGCACGCCGATGCCCGGCGTGGTGGTCACGCGCAGGTCCCCGTTCGGCCGCTCGCGGCTGTCGGTCAATTTGGCGCGCGCCGCTTCGAGCTTCATGAACACGTCGTGAGCGGTGCGATAGAGCAACTCGCCCTGCTCGGTCAGGATCAGACCGCGGGCGTGGCGATGAAACAGCGACACCGACAGCTCCTGTTCGAGCGCGCTGACTTGCCGCGACACCGCCGATTGCGACAGCCCGAGATGCTCGCCCGCGTGCGTAAAGCTGCCGGCCTCGGCGGCGGCGTGGAAAACCTTCAGTTTGTCCCAATCCATTGTGTACTTTCTTTCTCTCCGCTTGAGCGGGAGAGACCTACTCATTCGGCCGCAGCGCGGTGTTCCGCATGCGCGGCGAGGAAACGTTCGGCTTCGAGCGCCGCCATGCAGCCCAAACCGGCGGCGGTCACGGCCTGGCGATAAACCTCGTCGGCGACGTCGCCGGCGGCGAACAGGCCGGGCACCGAGGTGGCGGTGGAGTGGGGTGCGGTCTTGATGTAGCCGGTCGGCTTCATCTCCACTTGGCCTACGACCAAGTCGGTCGCCGGCACGTGGCCGATGGCGATGAAAATGCCGTCGATGGTGCGCTCGCTGACGACGCCGGTTTTCAGATGCTTCAGCCGCGCGTGGGTGACCTTGAGCGGGCTCTCGGCGCCGTGGACATCGTCGAGCGCCGTATCCCAGATCACTTCGATCTTGGGGTGCTTGAACAGCCGGTCCTGCAAGATCTTCTCGGCGCGCAGGCTGTCGCGCCGGTGCACCAGCGTGACCTTGGCGGCGAAATTGGTCAGGAACAGCGCCTCCTCGACCGCGGTATTGCCGCCGCCGATCACCAGCACCTCTTTGCCGCGATAGAAGAAGCCGCCGCAGGTGGCGCAGGCGGACACGCCATAGCCGCGGAATTTCTGCTCCGACGGGAGGTCGAGCCAGCGCGCCTGTGCGCCGGTTGCGAGGATGAGCGTCTCGGTGACATAGACTTCGCCGGAATCGCATTCGATGCGGAACGGCCGCCGCGACACATCGACCTTGCCGACATGGTCGGCGATCATCTTGGTGCCGACGTGGGCGGCCTGCTTCTCCATCTGCTCCATGAGCCAAGGCCCCTGGATCACGTCGGCGAAGCCCGGATAGTTCTCGACATCGGTGGTGGTGGTGAGCTGGCCGCCGGCCTGCACGCCCTGGATCATGATCGGGTCGAGCATGGCGCGCGCCGCATAGATCGCCGCCGTGTAGCCGGCAGGTCCCGAGCCGATGATCACGACCTTGGCGTGGGTGGTTTTGCTCACCGCCTTAACTCGTCCGTTGCGGCAGGTTTTGAGGCACGAATCGACCCGCCGAGAGCCCCGAAAGCCGGATGCGGTCTTTGAAGATAAAGCCGAATTCGCGGGTTAGGCGGGTCCGGCAGGCGCGCAGCCATAGCCTTGGGAATTTAGGGATTTTGGCGAGCTATGCAAGGGACGCAGGCCAGGAAGCAGGGGAAAGCCGGTTTCCTGATCCCTGTCACCCGAACGCCGGCATCACCTCGCGGGCGAACAGATCGACCGAATGCAAGGCTTCGGCGACCGTCATGTCGCCGAAGGCGAGCCAGGGCACGAAGTAATTCGGGGAGGTCTCCTCGATTTCGGCGGCGATGAAGTCGCGCACGGTCGCCGGCGAGCCCGCTACCGCCATGTTCAGGGCCGTCAAGTCGTCGAAGGCTGCGGGATAATGTGCGGCGACGCGCGGCGCCGAGCCGTGGCGCTCGAACAGCCAGATAAAGTTGGCGCGCCAGCGCGGATAAGCGCGCCGCGCGATGTCGAGCGCCTGCGCGTCGCTGTTGCCCACCACCACGTGGCGGCCGACGCCGTAGAGCGTCGTATTCTCCTTGCCGAGCTTGCGGCGGGTCGCGAGATAGCGCTCGAAGATCGGGCGCACGGCAGTCCGCGGCGCCAGCGAGACGATGTTGACGTCGTTTTGCGCCGGCCAATCGGCGTTGTCGGGAATGCTGACGCCGTACCACAGCGGCGGATGCGGCCGTTGCACCGGCTTGAGCACCATCGGCACTTTGTCGAAGCGATAGAATTTGCCCGTGAACGTCAGCTCATCGGTGTCGAGGCCCTTGAGCAGTACCTGGAACGCTTCGTGGTACATCGCGCCGGTTTGCGAAAAGTCGAGCGCGTAGTTCGCGGTCTCGAACGGCGACACGCCGCGGCCGATGCCGAGCTCGAAACGCCCGCCGCTCATCTGGTCGAGCATGCAGATTTCCTCGATCAAGCGCAGCGGGTGATAAAACGGCAAGAGATAGACCAGCGGGCCGAAGCGCAGCCTGGTGGTGCGCTGCGCCAGCGCCGCGAGGAAAATTCCGGGCGACGCCGCGCAGCCGATCGGCGTGCCGTGGTGCTCGGCGAGGTGATAGCCGTGAAAGCCCGAGCGGTCGTAAGCCTCGGCAAGCCGCAACCGGCCGGCAAACAGCTCGCCGTGCGGCACGCCTGCATCGTCCATGTGATCGAATACCCCGAATTTCACGAGCGGTTTCCCCTCTCTCACTCGACCGAGCGGCGCCGGCACCGCTCAGCCGTCCGCGGCCAATGGCGCTGACACCATAACGGCATTACACGGGCTGGGGGAGACCGCGGCGAAGTTGGCTTAAGAGCCCTCGGCTTCCAGCGACTTCGGCGGTTTGAAGCGCTGATTTTCATTCGGGCGAGGATCGAACTTCGCCAGAGCGCCGGAACCGAGACACTTGATCTTCGCCGCGTAGTGCACGCCGTAACGCGAGCCTTCGTACAAGGCGCGCGAGGTCGCCCGCGCATGCGCGAACACGTGGCGCCGGCCGGCTTTATTGTGGTGCAGACGGATCATCTGATGGCAGATGGGGCATTCCGCGTTGATGGAATGAAGCCGCCGCCTGCCGAGGAGTTTCAGGAACTCCAAAATCCATACGGATAGGATGCGCATGGTCGCCTCGTCGATAACCGGCCGTTGGGACAGACAGCGGTTGCCGAGAATCGGTGCTCGCGGCGGACCCAACAATAGTCCCAGCCGCGGCGAAGGTTAAGGATTTTGGGTTAAGAAAACGGCGACGAAATGGCGGCCGGCGGTTCGCGGCGCATCGCGCTGGCGAACCGGGGCAGGGGGCGGGCCGAGCCCGCCCAGGCGAGGAAGAGAGAAGCTACTTCCACTCCAGCTTGACGATCTCGTAGGCCTTGGCGCCGCCGGGGGTGACGACCTCGACTTGCGCGCCCTTCTTCTTGCCGACCAGCGCGCGGGCCAGCGGCGAGGTGATGGAAATCTTGCCCTTCTTGGCATCGGCCTCGGGCTCGCCGACGATCTGCCACACCGCCTTTTTTTCGGTGTCCTCGTCGATTAGCGTGACGGTGGCGCCAAAGGTGATGGTGTCGCCGGAAAGTTTCGACACGTCGATGACCTCGGAGCGCGCCAGCTTGTCCTCGAGCTCGGCGATGCGGCCCTCGTTGAGCGATTGAGATTCCTTCGCGGCATGATATTCGGCGTTCTCCGAGAGATCGCCGTGAGTACGCGCGTCGGTAATCTGTTGGATAATGCGCGGGCGCTCCACCTGCTGGCAGTGCTTGAGCTCGGCTTCGAGCGCCGAATAGCCCGCCGCTGTCATGGGGATCTTATCCATCGGTCGCAAACCTCCAAAACCCTCTTCGTGGAGCATGATCTTTTCGGAAAACCGGCATCCACTTTTCCGGATCATGCTCTCAGAGACAAAATTCAGGTCGCGGGCCGAAAACGATGTCCGGCCACGCGACCCCAAACCCTGGCTCTACACGTACCGCCGCTGCGGCCTTTCCGCTTCCCGATCGGATTCGGCTTCGGCCCCAAAATAGCTCTGCAGCGCACGCACCTCGAGGTCGCCCCCAAGATAGGCTTTGATGCCCTGCGCTGCGGCGACGGCCCCTGAGAGAGTGGTGTAGTACGGCACTTTATGCAAGAGGGCAGCGCGCCGCAAAGACCGGCTATCCGCCAGTGCGGTCGCCCCCTCGGTGGTGTTGAAAACCAGATGAACTTCGCCGTTTTTGATGGCGTCGACGATATGGGGGCGGCCTTCCGCCACCTTGTTGATCTTGACCGCGGCGACGCCCTGTTCGGCGAGGTAGCGCTGCGTTCCCGAGGTCGCCAAGATCTTGAAGCCCAGTCCGGCGAGCAGCCGGGTCGCCTCCAGGATGCGCGCCTTGTCGGCATCCTTGACCGAGACGAAAACGGTGCCGGTTTTCGGCAGCCGCGAGCCGCCGCCGAGCTGGCTTTTGACGAAGGCGACGTTGTAGTCGCGCGCGATGCCCATGACTTCGCCGGTCGATTTCATCTCCGGGCCGAGCACGGTGTCGACCGCCGGCCCGAAGCGCGCGAACGGGAACACCGCCTCCTTGACGCCGACGTGGCGCGCGGCGCCCGGCTCGAAGCGCTGCGGCTTGAGATGGAAGCTTTTGAGCGTCTCGCCCGCCATGATGCGCGCCGCGATCTTGGCGACCGGAAGGCCTATCACCTTGGCGACGAACGGCACCGTGCGCGAGGCGCGCGGATTGACTTCGAGCACATAGATGTCGCCGTCCTTGATGGCGTATTGCACGTTCATCAGGCCGCCGACTTTGAGCGCCAGCGCTAACGCGCGGGTCTGCCGATCGAGCTCGGCGATCACCGCGGCGGACAGGTTGTGCGGCGGCAACGAGCAGGCTGAATCGCCGGAATGGATGCCGGCTTCCTCGATGTGCTCCATGATGCCGGCGATGTAGGTGTCCTTGCCGTCGGCCAGGCAATCGACGTCGACTTCGATGGCGTCGGTGAGATAGCGGTCGATCAATAGCGGCCGCCGGTCGGAGACGGCAAGCTCGGATGGCCGGTCGAGATCGGCGGTCAGCCGCACCAGATAGCGATCGATCTGGGCCGAGTCGTACACGATCTCCATGCCGCGGCCGCCGAGCACATAAGACGGCCGGATCACGATCGGGTAGCCGATCGCTTCGGCAATGGCGCGCGCCTTTTCGGGGCTGGTGGCAATGCCGCTCTTCGGTTGCCGCAGTTTCAGGCGATCGAGCAACTGCTTGAAGCGGTCGCGGTCTTCGGCGAGATCGATGGCGTCGGGCGAGGTGCCGAGGATCGGCACGTTGGCCTGTTCCAAAGGCTCGGCGAGCTTGAGCGGCGTCTGACCGCCGAATTGCACGATGACGCCGTGCAGCGTGCCGTTGCCGCGCTCGGTGTGGATGATTTCGAGCACGTCCTCGTCGGTGAGCGGCTCGAAATAGAGCCGGTTCGAAGTGTCGTAATCCGTCGACACCGTCTCCGGATTGCAATTGACCATGATGGTCTCGTAGCCGACGTCTTTGAGCGCAAAAGCGGCGTGGCAGCAGCAATAATCGAACTCGATTCCCTGGCCGATGCGGTTCGGGCCGCCGCCGAGGATGATGACCTTCTTCTTGTCGGACGGCGCCGCTTCATCGACGCTACGGCCGGCGAACGGCACGTCGTAGGTCGAATACATGTAGGCGGTGGGGGAAGCGAATTCGGCGGCGCAGGTATCGATGCGCTTGAACACCGGCCGCACGCCGAGGTCATGGCGTTTCTGCGTCACGGCTGCCGTGGTTTCGCCGGTGAGCTTGGCGAGCCGGGCATCGGAAAAGCCCATCGCTTTGAGCCGGCGCAGCGCGCCGGCCGTGATGGGCAGCCGCTTTTCGCGGATTTCGGCTTCGGTTTCGACGATGCCGCGGATCTGCGCCAAAAACCATGGATCGATGCGGCAGGCGGTGTGGATATCGGCATCGTTCATGCCGAGCCGCATGGCCTGCGCCACCGCCAGCAGGCGGTCGGGTGTCGGCGTGCCGAGCGCGGCGCGGATCGCGTTCTTGTCGTCGCCCTGGCCGAGGCCGGGGATGGTGATCTCGTCGAGGCCGGTGAGGCCGGTTTCCAGCGAGCGCAGCGCCTTCTGCAAACTTTCCTGGAACGTGCGCCCGATCGCCATCGCTTCGCCGACCGATTTCATCGACGTGGTCAGGATCGGCTCGGCGCCGGGAAATTTCTCGAAGGCAAAGCGCGGGATTTTTGTGACGATGTAATCGATGGTCGGCTCGAACGACGCCGGCGTGGCGCCCCCGGTGATGTCGTTGGCGATCTCGTCCAAGGTGTAGCCGACCGCGAGCTTGGCGGCGACTTTTGCGATCGGGAATCCGGTCGCCTTCGAGGCCAGCGCCGAAGAGCGCGACACCCGCGGATTCATCTCGATGATCACCAGGCGGCCATCGTCCGGATTGACGGCGAACTGCACGTTGGAGCCGCCGGTCTCCACGCCGATCTCGCGCAACACCGCGATCGAGGCGTCGCGCATGATCTGATATTCCTTGTCGGTCAAGGTCAGCGCCGGCGCGATGGTGATCGAGTCGCCGGTATGCACGCCCATCGGGTCGATGTTCTCGATCGAACAGATGATGATGCAGTTATCTTTCTTGTCGCGCACCACCTCCATCTCGAACTCTTTCCAGCCGAGCACCGATTCTTCGATCAGCACTTCGGACGTGGGTGAGGCGTCGATGCCGCGTTCGACGATCTCGATGAACTCGGCCTTGTTGTAGGCGATGCCGCCGCCGGTGCCGCCGAGCGTGAACGAGGGGCGGATGATGGCGGGGAGCCCGATGTCCTCGAGCGCTTCGAGCGCCTGGATCAAGGTCTTGACCTGATGCGAGCGCGGCGTCTCCAGGCCGATCTTGTGCATCGCCTCGCGGAATAGTTTCCGATCCTCGGCCTTGTCGATGGCGTCGGCGGTGGCGCCGATCATGGTGACGTCGAATTTTTCCAGCGTGCCCATCTTGCGCAGCGACAGCGCGGTGTTGAGCGCGGTCTGCCCGCCCATGGTCGGCAGCAGCGCGAAGCCGCCGGGCACGGCGTAGCGCTCCTTCTCGATGATCTGGGTGACGATCTCCGGTGTGATTGGCTCGATATAGGTGGCGTCGGCCAGGTCCGGATCGGTCATGATGGTGGCCGGATTGGAATTGACCAGCACGACGCGATAGCCCTCGGCCTTAAGCGCCTTGCAGGCTTGCGTCCCGGAATAATCGAACTCGCAGGCCTGGCCGATCACGATCGGTCCGGCGCCGATGATCAGGATCGTCGAGATGTCGGTCCGCTTGGGCATAAGGGCCTTTCGGGGCACAAAAAAAGGGCGCGCCTGTCGCGCGTCCCTGGGCCGGCGCCGGGGCTCGGCCCCGCGCGAGGGGGTCTTAGACCAGATTCGACGAGGCGGCAACGCTGCCGGTTTGTCCTGTGGGGGACCGCAGGCTACGCTTCTGGCAACAAATATGATCTCGACGGGAGGGGTCAATGCGGACGGCCCATAAGCTGTCGATCTTGGGGCTTGGCATCGCCGCGGTTGCTGCCGCCGTCGGGGCCTCCGCACAGACGCCGGCAGGCGACACGCGCCCGGTCACCTTGGTCGTGCCGATCGCGGCCGGCGGCGGGGTCGACACCATCGGCCGCATTTTCGCCGGCCAGTTGGCGGAGCGGCTCAAGCAGCCCTGGGTGGTCGAGAACCGGCCTGGCGCCGGCGGTGTCGTCGGCCTCGATTCGGTCGCCAAGGCCTTGCCCGACGGCCACACCATGGTGGTGATCGAGACCTCCGCGGTGCTGCAGAAATGGCTGCATAAGAATGTGTCGTTCGACGTCGTCGCCGACTTTGCGCCGGTGGCGCAGATGGCGACGACACCGCTCTTGTTGTTCGCCAACGCCGCGCTGCCGGTGGCGAATGTCACGGAGCTGATCGCCTACGCCAAGGCCAATCCCGGCAAGCTCTCGGTCGGCACGCCCGGCATCGGCTCGCCGCATCATCTCGCCGTCGCCATGCTCAATGCCGCGGCCGGCATCGACATTACACATGTGCCTTACAAGGGCACCGCGCCGGCGCTCAACGATCTGCTCGGCGGACAGATTCCGCTGATCTGGGCGACGCCCAACGTCGTCATGCAATATGTCGAGGCCGGCAAGATCAAGCCGCTCGCGGTCGGCTCGCTCGAGCGCATCGCCATTTTGCCGAACGTGCCGACGCTCAACGAGAGCGGCATACCGGGCTTCGACGTCAGCGTCTGGTTCGGCATTGCGGCGCCAACAAAGACGCCGCGCGATATTATCGAACGTGTCAGCCGCGAGATTGCCGCGATCGACAAGATTCCGGAGCTGAAGGCGAAGACCGCGCCGCTCGGCTACGATCTCGGCTATCTCGACAGCCGGCAGCTCGCCGCCAAGATTGCAGCCGACCACGCCCGCTACGGCAAAGTGATCCGCGACGCCGGCATCACGCCGGACTAAATCGCAGAGAACGTCCATGAGTGTACAACGCACATCGCGCTATGGCGGCATGTTGCTGGTTGCCACCGCTGTGCTTGCCGGCGTCCAAACTGCACGCGCCAACGAGCAAATCCATGTCGGCAAGGCGCAAGGCACCGCGTGGACTTTTCTGCCGGTCGACATCGGCATCGCGCAAGGCTTCTTCGCCAAGCAAGGCCTCGATATCGACAGCGCCGATCTCGGCGGCGACGCCAAGGTGCAGCAGGCACTCGCCGCCGGCAGCATCGATATCGGGCTCGGCAGCGGGCCGGGGCTGGCGTTCGTCGCCAAGGGCTCGCCGGCGATCGGCGTTGCCGCCTTCGCCGGGCCGCCGCGCAACATCTCGGCGATCGTGCTCGAAGATTCGCCGATCAAGACCATCGCCGACCTGAAAGGCAAGTTGATCGCGGTGTCGTCGGTCGGCTCGCTCAGCGACTGGCTGGCCAAGCAGATGGCCATTCAAGAAGGCTGGGGTCAGAACGGCATCCGCGCCGTGCCGTTGGGCGCAGTCGAGATCAGCATCGCGGCGCTGAAAGCGAAACAGGTCGACGCCGTGGTGCTGTCGACCGAAGCCGGTTTTGGGCTCGAAGCGCGCAAGCAGGGCCGCATGCTGGCGTCGATGGATCGCTACGCGCCGCATTTCATTACGCATGTGGTGTTCGTGCAGAAATCCCTGGTCGCCAACAAGCCCGAGACGGTGCGGCGCTTCCTCAAAGGCTTCTTTGCGGCAATCGCGTTCATGAAAACCCATCGCGACGAGACGTCGGCGCTGGCCGAGCGCGTGCTGCATCAGAGCGCGGCGGTGGTGGGCAAGGATTACGATTTCGAGGCCGGCATGTTCATCGACGACGGCCGCTTCGATGCGCAGGCGGTCGCGGCGCTGAAACAGTCCTTCATCGATATGGGAACGCTGCACGACCAGCCGGCGGACGACGTGCTGTTCACGACACAATTCCTGCCGGTCGAGCCATAACGGGACTCAAACAAACGATGACGACCGCAACCACGCCCGTCACCAATCCCAACGTCACGCGCTCGCGTCTGGTTCTGGAAATCGCCTCGGAAATGGCCGGCGGTGCCGCCGCCGACGCGGTACCGGACTACGTGTTGCCCAAGGTCGTGCTGCAGCGTTCGCGCGGCGGCAAGCCGGTTACGTTTTCCGGCGTGAGCTCGGCCGAGGGCATCTTCGCGGTGGCGGCGCGCGAAGTCGATCTTGCGATGATCAATCCCGCCGCGGTGCTGTCCGTCGCGCTGCGCGGCCAGGGCATCTTCAAACAACCAATGCCGGTCCGCGCCATTGCCGTCATTCCGTCGTGGGACGCCTTCGTGTTCGCCGTACGGCCCGAGACCGGGCTTGCGCGCTTTGAAGACATCGCGGCGCAAAAACCGAAGCTGCGCATTCTGATGCGCGCCACGCCGGATCACAGCCTGCATCACATGTTCGACGACGTTGCCGCGGCGGCGGGGTTTTGCCGCGACGACATCGCGCGCTGGGGCGGCGAAGTGCGCAAGACCGGCAGCGTGCCGTGGCCGTACACCGAGACATTCAAGGCGCTGATCCGCGGCGAGGTCGATGCGATCTTCGACGAGGCCGCGCATTCCTGGGTGCCGCAGGCACTCGATGCCGGGATCACCATCCTGCCGCTCGCCGAAACGACCGTCGCAAAGCTCGAGGCCATGGGCTATCGCCGCGCCGTGCTGCCGAAATCGGCTTATCCGAAGCTGCCGCACGACGTGCTGTCGCTCGATTTTTCCGGCTGGACGGTGTTCGTCCATGCCGAGGCCGACGATGCGCTGGTGACGCAAGTTTGCGCCGGCCTCGACGCGCGCAAGGCGCGCATCCCGTGGGAAGAGCCCGGCGATCTGCCGGTCGAGCGCATGGCGCGCGAAGCGCTCGACACGCCGCAATGCGTGCCGCTGCATCCGGCCGCCGAGCGTTTTTGGCGCAGCCGCGGTTATCTTTGAGCTAGCGGCAAATGACAACGGCCCGGATCGGGTTCGATCCCGATCCGGGCCGATTGATGCACGCGCTTCGCGGCGTTACTGATGGCCGCCCTGGTAGCCGTTCTGGTTTTTCTCGACCTTCTGGTTGCTGGAGGCGCTACCGGTCTTTTCCGCGCCCTGATGGGTGCCTGGCCCGCCGCTGGCGGCAGCGTTGCCCGCGGGGTTCCCGGTCTGCTGAGCCATGGCGAAAGTAGATGCGCCCACAGCCAGTGCGGCCGCGATGGCGAGTGTTTTAATTGTCGACATCAATGATCTCCTGTCTCGACACACAGGAGTAAAACGCGGCAGTCAAAATCATGTTCCACGAACTTGTTCCGCAAGCGTGTTCCGGAACTGCTGAAACCGCGCGCGTGCGCAATGTTACGAGTGCGTAATGTTAGATGTCGCGAACGTGCGGCAGGATGCGATCGGCGAAGATGTGAAGCGAGCGCATGATCTCGGCTTGGGGCAGGGAGCCGAAGTCCACCAAGAGTCCGATCTGGGTGATGCCGATGTCGCGCAGCACGTGGATGCGCTCGATCACCTGCTTCGGCCCGCCCATGACGACGCGGCCGGGAAAATAGGCGTTGAAGCCGAAATCGCGCTGGCCGGCCTCGCGGCGCTCGTAGCCCTTATAGGCAGTCGGATCGGGCGGCTTGCGCGCGGCTTCAAGGCCAGCGGCGGCGTATTCGCTCATCGGCCCGTGTACGATTTGCTGCAATTTCGTGTCGTCGTCGGTATCGAGGAAATGGGCGTGATAGACGCAGCAGACTTCGTGATCCGCGACGCTGCGACCGAATTTATGCAAGGCGTTGCGGTACCAGCCGATGCGTTCGACCGCCACCGGATGATCGACGTGGTAGGCGACATAGAGCAGGTTGTAGCCTTGCGCCGCCGTCCATTCGAAACTCTCCGGCGACATCAGGCAGGCGACCCAGATCGGCGGATGCGGCTTCTGATAGATCGGCGGCAACAGCGGCAAGCCGGAGAGCTGAGGCCGGAATTTGCTTTTGAATTCCATGGTCGGCCCGGCCCAAGCCTGCTTGATGAGTTCGACGCCTTCCTCGACCCTCTCGCGGCTGTCCTTCATGTCGACGCCGAAAATGTCGAACTCGTCGCGGATGAAACCGCGGCCGACGCCGAAATCGAAGCGGCCTTGCGACAGTTGATCCAGCGTCGCCGCCTGTTCGGCCACCCGCACCGGATCGTTGAGCGGCAGCACGGTGGCGCCGGTGCCGAGCCGGATGCGCCTGGTGCGGGCGGCGAGATAGGACAGGAACGCGTAATTGGCGGGGAAGAGCCCGCCGTGGCGCACGAAGTGATGCTCGACGATCCAGGCATAGTCGATGCCGATCCGGTCGGCGAACTCGACCTGCTCGACGATGCCGCGATAGTGGCTCTGCGCATCGCGCACATCAGGCATGTAGGTGGGGAGGTAGAACAGCCCGAACTTCATCGCCGCGGCCTTTCCGGTTCGCCGAGCAGCCCTTGGCAAGCAAGAGGCAAAAGATCATTCTAGTGTCCGACAGGGAATGAGGCGTTGCAATGACGGACTATTGGCTGAGCAAGCTGTTCTTCGACTTGCAGCACGATGCGCAATTGGTCGCGGACTATCGCGCCGACATGGCGGCGGTGATCGAGCGCTACCGGATCAAGCCGGACGTTCGCCGCGCGCTGATGGACGACGACGTCGCCGCACTGTCGCCGCTGGTCAATGCCTATCTGCTGCGCTTCTATTTTCAGGTCCGCGGCATGCCGCAGGACGAGTTCATGGCGCGGCTGCACGCGATGAACGCGCCCGCCGCGCCCACGGCGGAGAAAGTCGGCTATGGCTAAGCTCGTCGGTATTTTCGCGGCCAGCCACGGACCGATCATCGCCCGCGATTGGGAGACGATGCCGCGCGACCATCGCGCCAAATTGACGGCGGCTTTCGACGAGATCGGACGTCGGCTGCGCGCCTGCGAGCCCGACCTTCTGGTCGTGGTGTCGCCGGATCACTGGGTCAATTTCTTCATCAACAATCTGCCGGCGATCTGCATCGGCATTGGCGACGAGCACGACGGCCCGCCGGAGCCGTTCATGAAGAAGGTCTATCCGCACACCGTGCTCAAGGGCCATGCCGCGTTCGGGCGGCATCTTCTGCAAACCGCGCTCGACAACGATTTCGACCCGACGCTGTCGCATCGGTTGACGCTCGATCACGGCACCTGCATCCCGCTGTGGCGCATCGGCGTCAATCCCGAACTGCCGCTGGTCCCGATCCTGGTCAACGATCTCGAAGCGCCGATGCCGAGCATCCGCCGCTGCTTCGCCTGGGGCCGGCTGGTCCGCCGCGCCATCGAGAGCTATCCGGAGCCGCTGCGGGTCGCGGTGCTCGGCACCGGGGGCTTGAGCCATTCGATCGGCGAGACCACCATGGGCTGGATCGACGAGAGTTTCGATCACGCCTGCATCGACGCCTTCGCCCGCGGCGAGGAGCGGCAGCTCGATGCCTTTCTCAGCGAACAGCTCGAGCGCACCGGCAACGGCGCGCACGAAATCCGCGACTGGGTCATCGCCCACGCCGCGGCCGGCAGCTCAGGCTTCGAACTGATCGACTATTTTCCCAGTCCGGCCACGCTGGTCGGCGCCGGCTTTGCGTCATGGCAAGCGCCGGCGGCGTGAGACGGTTCGGCCGCTGACGGGAGGAGACAATGACCACACTCGACATCGCCGCGCCCGCCGCCGCTTCGACCGACAGCAAGATCAGCTATTACGGCGTCCATCACCTGGCCCTGAACACCGACGACATGAAGATGACCGTCGACTTCTATGTCGGCGTGCTCGGCATGCGGCTTGTTCACGCCATGAAGGTGCCGCCCGGCATCGGCACCGGGCCGGGCAATCGCGGCAATCCGCCGTTCGAGGAAATCAGGCACTATTTCTTCGACATGGGCCGCGACGCGCTGTTGGCGTTTTTCGAAATGCCCAAGGGCGCCAAGGAAAAGGGCGACCGCAACGCGCTCGGCAATATGCAGCACGTGTCGTTTGCGGTATCGCCGCAAGGCCAGGCGCGCATTCGCGCCCGGCTCGAAGCCAACAAGATCGCCTATGACGGCCCGCTCGAAATTTTGCCGGGAATTTTTTCGATCTACGTCATGGACCCGAACGATATCCGGCTCGAATTTTCCTGCCAGCCGGCAAACGGCGAAGGCGAGCCCTTGATCGTGCCGCTGGTCACCCAGACCAAGGGTGAAGCGTTGCAGGAGCTTCGCTCGCTGTCGTCCGATCAAAAATGGTTGGCCAAGAGCGTTGCGGGCTTGGCTGAGTAGCTGCCTATCAGCTTAGGAAATCGCGGATCGCTTCGGCGATTTCGCCGGCATGGGTTTCGAGCGCGAAGTGGCCGGTGTCTAAGAAGCGGACGACCGCGCGAGGATTGTCGCGCTTGAACGCCACGGCTCCGGCCGGCAGAAAGAACGGATCGTTCTTGCCCCACACCGCCAAAAGCGGCGGCTTTTGCGTACGGAAGTATTGCTGAAACGACGGATATAGCGCGACGTTGCTCTTGTAGTCGCCGAACAGGTCGAGTTGCACTTCGTCGGCGCCGGGACGTGCCAAATAAAAGTTGTCGAGGTTCTGACCATCCGGCGACACGATCGTCTGGTCCGCTACGCCGTGCGTGTACTGCCAGTGGGTTGCCTCCGGCGCGAGGAAGGCACGGAGTGCCTTCCGGTTCGCCTGGGACGGATCTTTCCAGTAGGCCTGGATCGGATTCCAGCCCTCGCTCAGACCTTCCTCATAGGCGTTGCCGTTCTGCGAAATGATGGCAACGATCCGCTCGGGGTGGCGGACGGCGAGCCGGAATCCCGTCGGCGCACCGTAATCGAAAACGTATACCGCAAATCGATCAAAACCGATGACCTCGGTGAAGCGGTCGATCACGCCGGCAATGGTGTCGAACGTGTAACTGAATTTCTCCCGCGGCGGCATATCGGACTGACCGAACCCGGGGAGGTCCGGCGCGACGATATGAAATCTGTCGGCAAGCAGCGGAATCAGGTCGCGGAACATGTGGCCCGCGCTCGGGAAGCCGTGCAACAGCAAGAGCTTCGGCGTATCGGCTAGCCCCGCCTCGCGATAGAAGACCTTGAAGCCGTCGACATCGGCAGTCCGGTATTTGACGGATGTCATCAAATCCTCCTCCAACCTCTTCTGTGCTCTGATAAAGGGTATCGCGCGAACATCCGCCAGCCTCGCATACGGCTGCGAGTGTCTTCAGTTCGCGGCAGCGCCGTTGATCGCGTCGCGAAGGATGTCGACGACGGCCGTCGGAGCGCTCACGCTCGGCGTGTGATCGACAGCGTGCGCCTTGATCTTCGCCTTCATGCGGTCCGCCATGAAGCGTTGCGTCTCCGGCACGATCATTCGGTCGTCTTCGGCAACCAGAAACCAACTCGGAATGTCTTTCCACAGTGGGCGGCCGACAGGGACGGTAATGCAGTTCAGCGCTATCGGCCGCTGCACGGCGGCAAGCACCGCTTGATCGTCTGCTGACGCGTTCGGCGCGAACGCCGTCGCGAAGGCCGCTTCGGGCAGCCAAACCAAACCATTGTTGTCCGGCGCAAGCTTTGGCGCTTGGGGATGAGGCGCGAGGCGATAGAACACGTCTGCGACCTTCTCGCCCTCGTCGGGAGCAAGAGCGGTTACGTAGACCAGTGCGTTGACGCGTTCGGGACGTGCGAGAGCTATGACCGCGCCCGCATAAGCGTGTCCCGCCAATACGATCGGCCCTTCGATCCGGTCCAGGCTGCGGTTCAGTGCGGCCACGTCGTCGGCGAGAGATGTCAGCGGAAGCGGCGCCGCCGACACGGACTCGGCTTTGAGTGCCGTTATGACCCGTGCCCAGCTCGATCCATCCGCCCATGCGCCGTGCGCAAGCACTACGCTCACATCCTGCATCGCCATCCTGCTGCTCCTGAGATCGAGGGGAGTGCGCTCATCAGTAACCGTTCAAATGCCTATTGACAGGTTATGAAAGATGCTCCATAACTTGTCAACGGCAGTCTGACAGGTTATGCGATTGGAACCGTTGAAGGGGCCAATCGTGCAACATCGACCGCCTGCAATTTTCATCGCCGACTCGCTCGGGCTCGATTTCCTGAACTCCATCGCGACGCCGGTCGATACGCCCATGGACTGGCTCGACGGCGGCGATGGCCTGTTGAAATGGCTGGCTCAAGCCAAGCTTGTTCCGGCGAATGCACTCGACGAGTTGAGGGCGCGAGCGATGCCGGGCGAACTGGATAACGTTGCGGATCAGGCGCGTGCCCTACGTGAGTGGTTCAGAGGTTTCGTGCGCAAACATATGGGCCGGCCGCTCACGCCCAAGGCGCTCCGGGAATTGGGACCTCTGAACAAGCTTCTCGAACGTGACGAGGCCTTCAGCCAGATATCGCGTCATCAGGAGCGCGATGACCATGGTTTCGAACTGCGAGCGATGCGGCGCTGGCGATCTCCCGAATCCTTGCTGTTCCCGATCGGCGAAGCGCTGGCGAGGTTCGTGTGTGAAGAAGACTTTGCCGACATCAAAGCCTGCGAGGGACATAGCTGCACGCTGATCTTCGCCGACCATACGCGAAGACGGGCGAGACGGTGGTGCAGCATGGCGATCTGCGGCAACCGCGCCAAACAGGCTGCACACCGCAAACGGCTCAAAAACAAGCACTGACACGCTGACGAATTCCAGACCCCGCGCAACAAAAAGGAGTCCGCAACCATGGCAGTGCTTCCCTTGATCGTTTTCGATGTCAATGAGACCCTTCTCGATCTCGAAACGATGGAACCGACCTTCCAGCGTATCTTTGGCGAAAAGGGCGCGATGCGGCTGTGGTTTGCCGACCTCATCCTGTATTCGGCGGCGCTGACGGTGGCCGGCTGCTACGTTCCGTTTACCGATATCGGGACGGCCGTCATGAAAATGCTGGCGGATACGCGTGGCATCAAGATTGGCGACAGCGACAAGAAGGAACTGACGGAGAAGTTCTCCACGATGCCGCCCCACCCCGAGGTCCCGGCAGCTCTGCGCAAGCTGCGCGATGCGGGCTTCCGGCTGTTCTGTCTCACCGACAATCTGCTCGAAGTTCAAACCCGGCAGCTCGAGCATGGCGGCATCGTCGATCTCTTCGAGCGACGATTCAGCGCGGACGGCGTCAAGCACCATAAACCGTCGCCGGAGGCCTACGGCTACGTCGAGAGAGAGCTCGGCGTTAAGTCTTCACAGCTCTGTCTGATTGCCTGCCATACCTGGGACACCCTCGGCGCCGTCGCGGCGGGCTGGGGAGCGGCACTGATCAAGCGTGTCGGCAACGACGTCTTGGGAGTCGGCCCTCAGCCGCAGATCGTCGGCAACGACCTCGACGACGTAGCCGATCAGCTCATCGCGCGGCACAAGCTTCGGGCCTAACCTAGGGCCGCGATGTTCCAGCGCCTGCCTTCAACCGCCGCGCCAGCGGCGTGAGCAGCAGCGGCGACAGGTAGACCGGAAACTGCGCCAGCGCGAAATAAAGCCAGGTGAAGTCAGGCAGCGCGCCGCCGGTCGCGGCCAGCATCAATCCCATATTGCGCTGCGAGGCCATCAGGCCGAGCACGAAGGCGCGCTCGCGGCCGGTTGCGGCAAACACCAGTGCGGTCAGTGCCAGCACGGCGAACGTCACTGCGAACGCCAGCGCGGTCAATTCGATCATCGCCAGCGGGTCGGCCCAAAAGCGACTGGCGACATTTTCCATCACCGCGGCAACGAAAAAGAACACCAGGAGAATGTTCATGCCGTCGATCTGATCGTTATAGCGGCGGATTGCGGCGAGGCCGGCAACGCGGCGGACGATCACGGCGACGACGAGCGAGCCCGAGAGGATCGCGAACAGCTTTAGCCCGAGCGCCAGCGGGGAGAGCGTCAGCGCCGGACCGATGAAGGCGTAAGCGAACAGCGGCGCCGACACCGGCGTCAGTGCGGTTGCGGTGACCAGCGTGGTCAGCACCAAGGTGGCGTCGAGCCCCATGACGGCGGCGAAGGCCGGCGCCGCCATCATCGGCGAGGCCACGGCTTGCAGCATCAGCGCCAGAAACAGCGGCGGCGAGCGGGTGTCGAGATGCGTCAACAGGCAAGCCGCGCCGATCAAAGCCGGCACCACCAACGACGTCCACGCCGTCGCCGCCAGCACCAGGCCGGGCTTGCGGATGTGGCCGCGCAGCGCTTGCGTGTCGACGCGCAGAAACGCCAGGCACAGCAAGGCAAAGATCGCCTCGGTGACGAATGGCTTGAACAACGCGTCGACCGGCGGCATTGCAATGGCGATGAACACCACCGCGGCGATGGCGCGCGAACCTTGGCGGCCAAGCCAGGCAAGCGCCGCCGATAGGGCATTGAGAACCGGCATGGTGGGGAACTTCGTTGCGCGGGCGACGGCTCACCGAGCCGTTCTTGATACGACTCAGACTAACGCGGCCGCGCCACGAACGCCATGCGCGCCTGATTGTGGCCGATATTGCGCGGCGCGCAAAAAGCACAGCGGCAACTACGTCCGCCACAACCGGACGCGGACGTTTCTGAATGGCCACATCCAAACCCGCGCTGAAAATGCTAAAGTTTGGTGATGCGACTTTATCTTTCTTCGTTTGATCTTGGCGACCGGCCCGAGGAGCTCGTCGCACTGGCTGGCCCGGCGAGGCGGGCCGCAATCATCGTCAATGCGCTCGACCACCGGCCGGAAGGACGAACGGTCTGGCTGAAAGAGCAAACGGACAAGCTGGTTGGCCTCGGCTTCAGCGTGGTCGAGCTTGATCTGAGGAGCTATTTTGGAGCGTCGGACAAGCTAAAGAGATTCCTACGCGACATAGACCTCGTCTGGATCAACGGCGGTAATGCCTTCATTCTTCGCAGGGCGATGCAGCAAAGCGGCTTCGACATATTGATCAAGAGTGCCGTCGCTCGCGATGAAATAGTCTACGCCGGCTTTAGCGCGGCCGCCGTCATTGCTTTCGACAGCCTCAAAGGATTGGAATTAACCGATGACCCGGAGGAGGTTCCTTCCGGTTACGACGCCAATATCGTCTGGGAAGGGCTCGGGTTTGTGCCATTCGCGCTCGCAGTTCATTTCAAGTCGGATCATCCCGAATCTGAATCGGTCGATCGTGAAATCGCTTTTTATGAGGCAGCCGGCATTCCCTATCGAACGCTGCGGGACGGCGAAGCCTTCGTCATCCATGATCGGCAGGAAAAGATCGTCGGTTCTCGCGAGGACCGCTGATCTGCACCGCCTCAGCGCGGCCGTGCCACGAACGCCATGCGCGCCTGATTGTGACCGATATTTTGCGCCACGCGCTGCGCGACAAATCCCGCGGCGGCAAGTTTGTCCGTCATCGCCGCTTCGCCGTAGCGGGTCAGTCCGTAGCGCGTGCGCAAGCGCCAGTAGTCGGACAGTACCGTGCGCACGAGGCCGACGACGGCGCCAATGAAGAATCCGTTTGCAGCGCCGAACCGCAGCAAGGCCAGCGCGTCGGTCGAGGCTGCGATGTCGGGCGGGATGACGTCGCTCACCACGAGCATGCCGTCGGAATTCAACAGCCGATGAAACAGCGCGAAGAGCTTCGCCAATTCTTCCGGCGTAAGATATTGCGCGACCGAATGCAGCACGATGAGATCGATCGAATGGTCCGCCAGGCGCTCGGCCTCTTCGGGCGCAACGGCGCGGATTTTCGCATTGCCGGCGAAGCGCGCGGCGATGCCGGCGCGCACCCGCGGCGCGCCGTCGCACAGCAACAGCTCGCCCGCGGCCGCGGCGACGCGATCGGCGTGCAGCGCTTCCCCGCAACCGTAGTCGAGCACGCGCGCTTGCGGCGACGGAACGAGCGCCGCGATCTGTTGGGCGATGAGGGAATAATGAACGTCGCGGTGGCGCGCGTTGACGTAGATCGAATGCGCGCTGTCCCAGAACTTAAGCCAGCCGGCGCTCATGCCCGCCACAGCGCGAGCAGCGGTCCTTCCGGCCCGAACGCCGGATCGGTGGCGGGCAGCGGCACCTTGCGGATGGCGGCGACCGCCTTGGTGTGCTCGGCCTTGGTGCGGCAGAGGTTGTATTTGCCGCTCGGCGGATAGGCGCCGATGACCACGAGGTCGCGGCTGTGCTTGAGGCATTGATGGCCGGTGCCGGCCGGCAGAATGACGACGTCGCCGGGCGTGATCTCGATCTCTTGGCCGTTCTCGCCGCCGAAGCGCACCTTGGCGCGGCCGCGAGCGATGCCCATCGCCTCGTGGATCATCGAATGGTAGTGCGCGTAGGGATAAATGCCGTTGCGCCACATGTCGCCCCAGCCGTTGCCGGCAAAAGTCTTTTCGATCAGCATTTCCGGGTCGGGGGAGCCGGCAAGCTCGATGCCGCCGCGATAAAGGATGAACGGCAGCTTCGGATTGTTGGGAATCCGGCCGTCATCGGCGAACAGGTGGGTGATCGGGGTGATGCGCTTGGTCAGCATGGTTTCGATCCCGCCGCCGGGCGGCTGGAGCGTTCTACCGGATATTCCGTTGAAATTGTCTAACACCGGGCTCTGGCGCCCAGTTCCGGCTCAAACCCGCTTGAAATCGCGCATCAGCTCGACGAATTGGCCGAACAGATAATGACTGTCGCGCGGGCCGGGCGAGGCTTCGGGATGGTATTGGACCGAGAACACCGGCCGGTCCTTAAGCGCAATCCCGCAATTTGAGCCATCGAATAAAGACACGTGGGTTTCCACCGCGTTGGCCGGCAAGGTCGCGCGGTCGACGGCAAAACCGTGGTTCATCGAGGTGATCTCGACCTTGCCGCTCAAGAGGTCCTTGACCGGATGATTGGCGCCGTGATGGCCCTGATGCATTTTCATGGTCTTGGCGCCGACCGCCAGCCCAAGCATCTGGTGGCCGAGGCAGATGCCGAACACCGGCTTCTGCTCGATCAGCGCGCGGATCACCGGCACGGCATATTCGCCGGTGGCGGCCGGATCGCCCGGGCCGTTGGAGAGGAAAATGCCGTCGGGCTTGAGCGCCAGGATATCGGCGGCCGAGGTCGTTGCCGGCACCACGGTGACATTGCAGGCATGGCCGGCAAGCTGGCGCAAAATGTTGCGCTTGATGCCGTAGTCGATGGCGACGACGTGAAATTTTGCATCGTCGCGCTGGCCGTAGCCTTCGCCCCAAACCCAGGGGGTTTCGTTCCAGGTGAAACGCTGGCCGGAGGTGACCATCGGCACCAGATCCATGCCGAGCAGGCCGGGCCAGGCTTTGGCCTCGCGCTTGAGCGCTTCGACGTCGAAGCGGCCGGACGGCTCGTGGGCGATGACCGCGTTCGGCATGCCTTTTTCGCGGATCAGCGCCGTGAGCGCGCGGGTGTCGATGCCGGCGAGCCCGATGACGCCGCGGCTTTTCAGCCAGGCATCGAGATGTTTTGTGGCGCGATAGTTCGACGGTTGCGTGATCGGCGAATGCAGCACGACGCCGCGTGCGCCCGGCGTCGCCGCGAGGTTGACGGTCTCGATGTCGTCCTCGTTGGTGCCGACATTGCCGATATGGGGGAACGTGAAGGTGATGATCTGGCCGGCATAGGACGGATCGGTGAGGATCTCCTCGTAACCGGTCATCGCGGTATTGAAGCAGACTTCGCCGACCGCGTGGCCGGTTGAGCCGAAGCCAATCCCCTCGAGCACGGTGCCGTCGGCCAGCACCAGCAATGCCGTCGGCGTGGGATCGTCCCAGGTCGCGCCAGTCTGCGGTTGTGTCGGCATCGGCAAGGGCCTAAATGTTCCGCGCAGCCGCCTGCCCCAGGTGGCGCGCATTTGCGAGAGGCCATAGCCGTGTTGCGCGACGATATCAACAACGCGATGAAAGAGGCGATGAAGTCAGGCCAGGCGCTGCGCGTCTCGACCCTGCGGATGGTCAATGCCGCGATCTTGGCGCGCGAGACCTCGGGCGCCGAGCGGCTCAAGCTCAGCGACGCCGAGATCCTCGACGTCATGGGCAAGATGATCAAGCAGCGCCAGGAATCCCTCGATATCTACGAGAAGGCCGGCCGCGCCGAGCTCGCCGCCCAGGAGCGCGAGGAGATCGGCATCATCGCCGCCTACCTGCCCAAGCGCATGTCGGACATCGAGGCCGCCTCGGCGATTTCCTCGCTGATCAAGGAGCTCGAAGCCGCCACGCTCAAGGACATGGGCCGCACCATGACGGCGCTCAAGGAGCGTTTCTCCGGGCGGATGGATTTCTCCAAAGCCAGCGCGCATGTGAAGAAGCTGCTCGGCGGTTGATGCGGTCTCATCGAGAAACGTGACGCCGCGGGACTAAGCCGGCGGCGCTCGAACTGTCACGGGGTGACGCCAAATCGCTTGGCCAGGTCTGCCGGCGTCATGTCGGTCGGTTTCCGATCGAACCGGATGCCGGCCTCCTGCAGCGCTCTCGCGACCAGCGAAACACAGCCGTGACCGCTGTCGGGCATGCGGACGCGATCGCCAAGCGCAATGGTGGCGGCGAGGAGCAGAAAATTGCGCAGGCTGTACTTTTGCTTGAGGCAGGATCGCGCGAATTGGACGGCTGCCTTGCGCCCGGCGTCCGGCAGGTCAAGCCAAACATAGTGGTAGTCGCACTCGCGGTATTGCCAGATGTGGCCGATGACCACGCCGCGCGCATTAACTTCCACTATCTTGCCAGTGTGGCTGACGACGAGCGCCACGTGGCTCCAATAGGTGTAGGGACGGTCCTCGGGCGCGCGATAGCGGATGCGGACGAAAGAGCGGATGAGCCATCCCAGCCAGTGTTTGTGGCGCACCAGGATGATGTCACCCGGTCGAGGATGAGAGATCGTCTCTCCTGACCGGCAATGCACATAGGCCGGCATGCCCGTCATGGGCGGCGTGTCGACTGCGGACATTTCTGCTGACGCCTTACCTCGATGAAGGACAGCAACAGTACCCGGTGGCCATCACCATTGCCGCGTCAGCAAACGGCGGCCGGCGCGCGGCCCGATCAACAACTGCAGGATGATTTGGTGCGGCTGCTGGGCACGGCAGTTAAAGCGAGCCAAGAGTCACCCCCCGGTTCCGTTTTGGAAATGCGATGCGAGATCGGTGGGTTCGAGCGCGGTGTTGTACAGCGCGACCGACTGAATCAGGCCCTGGAAAGGATGCAGCGGGGCGCCGGCGCCGCCATTCTGCGTTCGCGGGGTCTGAGCATCTTGATTGTCGCCGGCGCCGATGAAGAACGTCATCGGCTGGGTCGAATCGATTGCGACGTAAGTCGTTGTCGTAGGTGGAGCAGGTGGAGGGGGAGGCCAGGCCGCTATCGGCGGCGGCGGGGTGTTGCTATCGTCATCGCTAGCCGGGTTTATCCAGAGGCTGAGTGTTCCGGTGGCTCCGCTGGTGCTTTTGAAGGTCACCGCGACATACGTCAGGGCATTATTGACAGCAGCCGGCACCATTGTGTTGACATTCGTAGGTAGTGTGCCGTCTCCGGTGGTGAACTCCCATTGGTTTTGGGCATTGATATAGAGCGCAAAGCCCGTGCCGTTGTTGGTGCGTGCGCCAAACACATACCAAATGAATCCCGTTACGCTCCATCTGGGCTTGATCCAGGCTTCGAGTGTGAACTCGGTCAACGCTGGCGAATTCGCCGCCCACGGAATGCTGACGTAACCTCCTTCGAAATCGACGCAGGCCGGCAGATTCTTGCTTCCTTGAGCGAACGCGTCGCCGGGCACAATCGAGGCCTGGTGCAAATTAAGCGTCGGATTGAGATCAACCGGTGGATTGCCCATCGTTGTTAGAAATGTCGTCCCCGACGGGTAGATCGGCGGATTTAAGTAATTGCCATTATGATTATTTCCGGAAATATCTTGGGCGATGCCAAGGCTGGTGCTGCCCTGGGGCGGCGGCGGCAGCGCCGGCGCCCCCGCCGGCAGCTGCGCATTTGGGAAATCGCTCAGCGGCCAATAGGCGACAAGGCTTGGTTCTTGAAGAATGTTGTTGCTGTAGGGTGCTTCAAGTCCGCCGGTCTGAAGAACGCAGCCGACGAAGCACACCGACCAGACGACGGCCAGCATGCCGATCGGGACCAAAAAGAACAGCGTGGTGCTCATGTTATCGACTCCATGTGCTTATCGACTCCATGTGTCTCGCGGCACGGTCGGCCCCGTCTGTCGGCCCGATCAATAACTGCGGGCTGATTTGGTGCGGCAGCTGGCAGCAGTTAAAGCGAGCCAAGAGTCACCCCCCGGTTCCGTTTTGGAAATGCGATGCGAGATCGGTGGGTTCGAGCGCGGCGTTGTACAGCGCGACCGACTGAATCAGGCCCTGGAAAGGATGCAGCGGGGCCCCGGCGCTGCCATTCTGCGTTCGCGGGGTCTGAGCATCTTGATTGTCGCCGGCGCCGATGAAGAACGTCATTGGCTGGGTCGGATCGATTGCGACGTAAGTCGTTGTCGTAGGTGGAGCAGGTGGAGGGGGAGGCCAGGCCGCTGTCGGCGGCGGCGGCGGGGTATTGCCATCGCTATCGCTAGCCGGGTCTATCCAGAGGCTGAGCACTTGGGTGGCGCTTTTGAACGTCACCGCGACATACGTCAGGGAATTATTGACAGCAGCCTGCACCATTGTGTTGACATTGGTAGGTGTTGTGCCGTCTCCGACGGTGAGCTCCCATTGGTTTTGGGCATTGATATAGAGCGCAAAGCCTGTGCCGTTGTTGGTACGTGCGCCGAACACATACCAAATGAATCCCGTTACCATCCATCTGGGCTTGATCCAGGCTTCGAGTGTGAAGTCGGTCAACGCTGGCGAATTCGCCGCCCACGGAATGCTGACGTAACCTCCTTCGAAATCGACGCAGGCTGGCAGATTCTTGCTGCCGACCGCGAACGCGTCGCCGGCCACAATCGAAGCCTGGTGCAGATTAAGCGTTGGATTGGCGCCCACCTGTGGAGTCGTCGTCCCCGATGGATAGGCCGGCGGATTTATGTAACTGCCATTATGATTTTTTCCGGTAAGATCGAGGGCGATGCCAACGCTGGTGCTGCCCTGAGGCGGCGGCGGCAGCGCCGGCGCCCCCGCTGGCAGCTGCGAATTTAGGAAATCGCTCAGCGGCCAATAGGCGATAAGGCTTGGTTCATTAAGAATGGTATTGCTGTAGGGCGGACCTGGAAGTCCGCTGGTCGGAAAACAGGCGCCGACGAAGCAGAACGACCAGACGACGGCCAGCATGCCGATCGGGACCAAAAAGAAAAGCGTGGTGCTCATGTTATCGACTCCATGTGCTTATCGACTCCATGTGCCTCCCGGCACAGTCAGCCGTGTCTGTCGGCCCGATCAGTATTGCAGGCGAGATTTGGTCGCGGCGGCTGGGCACACGGTTCAACTGAACGTAGTGGCTCCGTCTGTGAAATGCGTTTGGAATTCAGCAGCGCTGGGCGCGCTTTGGTATGGCGCTACCAATTGAATCTGGCGCAACAGCGCGGTGCTCATGCTCCTCGGGCCCCGGCACAGTCAGCAAGGACAATCAATAGGCGCTAAAAGCTAAGGTTGAGCATAACACCCGAAGGCCACTTGTCAACGAGGACACCAGCGCCGTCGAAATGGCAGAGGCTACGTTTCAACGAGCGACAATACCAACAAACCGACGCCCGCCACGATTGCCACATCGGCCAAATTGAATAGCGGCCATCGGCCGATGGCGATGAAATCGACAATCGCTCCGTGCCGCAATCGATCGGCAATATTGCCGGCGGCTCCACCCAAGGCGGCGCCGATGGCAGCGGCGTTCAGTGCGTTTTCGGCAATCATTCCCACTCGCACCAGGACGGCGACGATTGCGATCGAGGCGATCCAAAGCCCTACGTGCGTTCCAGGTGTGAGGTAGAACATCAGCGGACCCCGCTGCATCAACACCTTACGGACGGATAAAAATCCCGCGTTCGACTCCGCCGTCCAGGACCGTGACAGGACGAATGCTTTACTGGCCTGATCGACGGCGACCACGCTCACGGCCGCGGCTATTTCGATCAACATCGGTTTATGTCCTCGGACGCGCTGCTTTTTGCGGCGCCTTGCGCGAATAAAGTGGAATCCACACCGACGGGCAGGTAGATTATCCCACAGCATGAACCGCACAACCTTGGTATGCGACACATAGCCGAACGTTCAGCCCTGCAGCGGAAGGCCGATGCGTAAGATCCTCATCAGCTGGCGCGGATGGAATCTCTACAGCTATCCGACCATGCTCTATGTCGGCATGGTCTGCGGCATTTTTGTCGCCGCTTGGGTTGCCGGACGTTCCGGGCTTGACCCGGACCGGTTCGTACTGGCGTCGATGATCTTGTCGGTACCGAGCCTGATCGGGGCCCGGCTGTTTTTCGTGGCGAGCCACTGGAATCTCTATCGCAACGATCTCGCGCGGATTTGGCGCCGCTCCGAAGGCGGCATGGCGATGTATGGCGCCTTGCTGCTGAATGTGCCGCTATCGATTCCGCTGCTGCGCGTTATGGATCTGCCGTTCGCCAAATTCTGGGACGCGGCGACCTTCGCCATTCTGGTCGGGATGATCTTCACCAGGTTCGGGTGCCTGTTGAACGGTTGCTGCTCGGGCCGCCCGTCCGCATCCTGGCTCGCCCTCGATCTTCCCGATCATCGCGGCGTTCGACGGCGACGCGTGCCGACGCAACTGCTGGAAGCCGCGTGGGCTGCGGTTCTGCTGACCGCTGCATTCGTCCTGCGCGGACACGAGCCCTTCGATGGCGCGATATTCTGTTCGGCGCTGCTCGCTTACGGAATTGGCCGCTACTTCCTGCAGCAACTGCGCGACGACAAGATCGTATCGGACTCAGGTATCATCCAGCTCACGTCGGTGATGTTGGCACTGGCGGGGCTGATCGGAATGGGCGTTGCCTGGACTTGGTAGGCCGTTCGAGCGGCGGCGTATCGGGCGGGCTAAATCGAGGAGCCGGAGGTGAACGCACCGCAGCGGCCATATCGGGCCTATTCGCCCCGTCCGGTCAAACCCGAGGAACGCGACGGCATTGAGATTCTTTTCGGCGGCCTGCATTGGCGTGCCGAAAAGTTGATCCAGGCGGTGTTCGAAAATCTCGGATATCGCGCGCGGCCGCTGCCGAACGCCACGCGGGACGATCTCCTGCTCGGCCGCGAGCTCGCCGACATCGGCCAGTGCTGCCCGACAAGTTTCACGACCGGCAATTTGGCGCGATTCCTGGGCGCCGAAGCAAAACGCATCGGCCCCGACAAGGTCGCCGAAAAATACGTCTACCTGACTGCCGGCGCTTGCGGCGCCTGCCGCTTCGGCCAATACCACCAAAGCTATGAACTGGCGCTGCGCAATCTGGGTCTGGACGCATTCCGTCTGTTTCTCATGGAGCAGACCAAACTCGATCAGGGCGCCTTCGCGGGCGGCGGCATCGAGGTCGGCATGCCGTTGACGCTCGGCGCCGTCTGGGCGGTGTTGTGCGCGGATGCGGTGCAAGGGCTTGAATACCGGACGCGGCCCTACGAGGTGACGCCCGGGGAGACCGACCGGGTCGTGCGCGAGAGCATCGACGAACTGGCCGAGGCGTTTCGCAATCGGCCGCGGCGGGGCCGGAAAACGGGATCGCTGCTTTGGCACTTGTCGACCGGCTACTTCGTGCGCGCGCTGCGCAATGTCTTTCGCAAATTCGAGGCCATCGAAGTCGACAAGTTGCAGCCAAAGCCGCTGGTGAAAATCACCGGCGAATTTTATCTGCAGACGGTCGAGGGCGACCCCAACTACAACATTCATCGCTGGCTTGAGGCCGAAGGCGCGGAGGTCGCCCCGGCGCCGATCGCTGTCTGGCTGGATTATCTGTTTCGCGTCCACGTCCAACAACTCGAGGACTATGTCGGCGTCGACCGCACCGCGCGCCTGAAGCTCGTGCGCGCCCGTCTGCTGCAAAAAGCGCTCGGCTGGACCTACAACCGCATGCGGGCGGCGCTCGGCGATATCCCGCATGAAATACCCGACCAGTACGAGTTGCGCCGGCTCGCCGCGCCCTATTTCCATCACCGGCTTTCGGGCGGCGAGGGCGATATGTTGATCGGCAAGGCGTTGTGGGCGCATCGACACAAGAAGGCGCACATGATCTGTGAATTGTCGCCGTACGCTTGCATGCCGAACACGATGAGCGTCGGGGCCATGGCCGGCGTGATCGGCAAGTATCCGGATTTGTTGTACGCGCCGCTTGAAATCAAAGGCGATGCCGAAGTCCACGCTTTGTCGCGGTGCCAGATGATCCTCACCGAGGCCAAGAAGCGGGCGAAAAGCGAATTTGACACGGCACTCTCGCAAGCGGCGCTGACATTGGACGCCGCAAGAGCGCGCCGCAACGCCCGCCCCCCGATGCGCAAGGCGAGCTACCGCGTTCCGTCCGCGGGCCGAATAGGCACGGCCGCGAATCTCGTCGCGGCTCTCGGCTGAGGCAGCGCGCGAATGAAGATTCTCGGCATCGACGTAGGCTCGACGACGGTGAAGGCCGTCGTGGTCGAGAACGATCGGATACTCTGGCAAGCCTACCGGCGTCACCATACGAAACAAGCGGAGACTGTGCTCGAATTCCTCGCGCAAATGGAAAAGGAGTGCGGGTTACAGCCGGGACACGACGTTATTCTGTTCACGAGGTCCGGCTCCGGGTTCATCTCACCGCTGGTCGGCGGCCGGTTCATTCAGGAGGTCGTCGCGGTAGCCGCAGCCGTCGAGCGGTTTCATCCGCAAGTGAACTTTGTCTCGGAGATCGGCGGCGAGGACATGAAGACGATCTTCTTGACGACGTCGGCGAACGGCAAGAGCAAACAAGTCTACATGCAGTCGGCCTGCAGTGGCGGCACCGGAACGTTTATTGAAAAGACCGCGCGCAAACTGAATATCGCGCCCGAAAGTCTGGCGCAGATGAACTACGACGGCTTGGCGCTGCACAAGATAAGTTCCAAATGCGGGATTTTCGCCGAAGCCGACGCCAATACGCTGACCAAGGGAGGCGTGGCGGCCGAGGAGGTGGTGGCCAGCCTGTTCGAAGCCGTGGTGCAGCAGAACCTGGCGACGCTGACCAAGGGCAACACGCCGATGCCGGAAGTCCTGTTGCTCGGCGGGCCAAACCTGTTCTTCAAGGGTCTGCAGCAAGCTTGGCGCCGGAATCTCGCCGCTCTCTGGGCGGATCGGCGGATGATCTGCGACCAAGACGCGGACGCGTTGATCCACATCCCCGCCGAAGCCTTGTACTATGCGAGCCTTGGCTGCATCGAGATCGCCAAGCACGACGGCGGATCAGCAACTTATTATTCCGGCACGACCGAACTGCGGCAATGGATCGAGCGCGGGCAACACGAAGAGAAGGCAAAGCAGGGCAGCAAAGGTCTGGTGTCCGGAGACGCCGAACGTGAAGATTTCCTGCGCAAATACATCGTCGCGCGACCTGCCTTGGATACGCGACAGGAGCGATCGGCACCGCAGGCGAACGATCGCGCGACGACGCCGGTGTTGGTCGGCTGCGACTTCGGCAGCACGACCGCCAAGGCCGTGGTTCTGGCGGCCGATAAGACGCTGCTGTTTACGTGTTACGCGTTGTCACGCGGCAATCCGATCGAGGACGCCAAGGATCTGCTGCGGCAGATCCGGCAAGCCGGTTTCCAGGCGATTGGCGGGCTGGCGCTCACCGGGTACGGCAAGGACCTGTTGAACGATATTCTGGGCGCCGACGTCAGCGTGGTCGAGACGGTGGCGCACGCGCGGGCCGCGCTGCACTTTTTCCCAGACGCAGACGTGATCTGCGACGTCGGCGGCTGCGACATCAAGGTCATGATCCTGCGCAACGGCACTGTGGCCGACTTCCGGCTCAACTCACAATGTTCCTCCGGCAACGGCGCTTTTCTGCAGGGCGTGGCGGAGCGCTACGGCGTCCCGCTCGAGGATTATGCGGACCGCGCGTTTCGCGCCAAGTCGTTGCCGCAGCTGGCCATGGGCTGCGGCGTTTTCCTGCAATCCGACATCGTCAATCAGCAGCGCAAGGGCTGGTCGGCCGACGAAATCATGGCGTCTCTGGCCGCCGTTTTGCCGCTCAACGTGTGGGTCTATGCCTGCCAGCTGCAGAATCTGCGTGCGGTCGGGCGGAAATTCGTGCTCCAGGGCGGCACCCACCTCAATGCTGCGGTGGTCAAGGCCCAGGTCGATTTCATCACCGGCAAGGTTCCGGACGCGGAGATTGTGATCCATCCCTATTCGGGTGAGGCGGGCGCGATCGGCGCCGCCTTATGCGCCGCCGATGCCGCGCGCGAGCGCAGCCGATTTCGCGGCTTTGCCGCCGTCGAAGCCCTCACTTACCGAACCACGACCAATGACCATACGATCTGCCATTGGTGCAGCTGCAACTGCAAGCGCACGTTCATCGACGTGCAGCTGCCCGGCGCGGCGGGAAGGCCGTGGAGCAAAATTCCCGTCGCCGAAGGCTGGGAACGCGTCATCAGCGGCAATTCCTGTCCGAAGGGGCTGCTGGAGGACGTCGAGGAAATGCGGACAGTGAAGGCTCGGATCGATGAAGGCAAACGCGCTTATCCAAACGTGGCGGAAATGGTTCGCGCCACCGCCTTCCGCCGCGCCTAAGCCACGCGCGCAGCTGCGCGTCGGCATTCCGCGCGTACTCAACATCTGGTCCACCCATCAGTTCTGGGTGAGCTTCCTGACGTCTCTCGGAGTAGCCCCGCAGCACATCGTGTTCTCCAGCGAAACGACGGAAGATCAAGGACGCGAGTATGGACGCGGACGCGGCACCGTCGATTGCTGTTATCCGGTGAAGTGCATCTCGGGACATTACGGCGAATTGATCTGGGGCCAAAAGCGCAAGATCGACATTTTGCTTTCGCCGATGATTCGATCGCTGCCGTCGTTCCTCAACGGCCACGTCGAAAATTCACTGTCTTGTCCGCGGGTCATGGCCGCTCCGGAGAATATCAAAGCGGGCTTCCTCAAGGAGAAGGACGTTTTTGCCGTCGAGGGCATCCATTACATTGCGCCTTTGGTTTGCCTGGCGGAGCCGCCATTGGTCAGCAAACAGCTGTACGCAACGCTCAAGGACGTCATACCCGACTTGAGAATGGCGGAAGTCCGCCGCGCGGTCGCTGAGGGCTACGCCGCGCTTGAGGCATTCAACAGCTCCGTCCGCAGCAAGGGACGGGACATCCTTGAATGGTGCGCACGCAACGACCGGCCGTGCATACTGATCCTGGCGCGCCCCTATCATATGGACCCCGGCATTGGGCACGAGATCGAAGCCGATCTCCAGGCCTACGGCTATCCTATACTGTGGGGCCAATACCTGCCGACCGATCCGGATCTGATGGACTGGCTGTTCGGCGAGGATGTCAGGACCGGTTTGATCGGATCGCCGTTCGATATTCGCGACGTCTGGCCGTCGTCCTACAGCGGCAATACCAACGAAATCCTTTGGGCGGCCAAGGTCGGCGCACGCCTGCCCTGGGTGACTTGCGTCGTGCGGTTCGTGAGCTACGAATGCGGCATGGACCAGCCGACATTCACCCCGGTGCAGCGGATTGTCGAGGAGACCGGCACGATGTTCTTTTCGCTCCAGGATTTGGATTCGACCAAACCCGCCGGCTCGGTCAAGATCAGAACCGAGACCATCGCCTATTATCTGAAGCAGTCCTCCGCGAGTGTCATGGAGCGCAAGAAGCAACGACTGACCGGGCCTGGCCCGCTTATTTAGACTTATCAGTACGTGCCCTCTACCTGGACATCATGTCGAGACTATTATCGCTTGCCCATCTCACGGTGCTGGATGCCGATCCGCTGGCATTGATCGAGGCCGCGGCGGCGGGCGGCTTCGGCGCGATCGGCTTGCGTATCGTGCCGCCGTTCGTCACGGAGACGATCGTTCCGGTGGTCGGCGACGCCGACCTGCAACGGCGGTTCAAACGTCGGCTGCGCGACACTGGCATCGCGCTCCTTGATATCGAGGCGATCTGGCTCAAGCCGGAAAGCCGGATCGAAGAGATCAGGCTCGCGCTCGAAACCGGCGCCGAGCTTGGCGCCAGGTATGTCCTGACCATCGCTTTCGACGACGACACGGCGCGCCTCTCCGACAACTTCGGCAAGCTGTGCGCGGCGGCGCATGGCTGTGGGCTGCGCACCATGCTGGAATTCATTCCGTATTCGGTGCTCGGCACGTTGGCGAAGGCGCACGATTTCATTGTCGCCGCGGCGCCGGCCGATGCCGGCCTGCTGATCGACGCCTTGCATTTGAGCCGCTCGGGCGGACAGCCTGCGGATATCGCGGCCTACGATCCGGCGTTATTCTCGTACGTCCATTTGTGCGACGCGCCGAAGGCGCGGCCCGCGGCGGAGCGCAATCGCGACGAAGCGCGTTACAACCGGCTTTATCCGGGCGAAGGCGAGCTGTGGCTCGATGCGTTTCTCGATGCCTTCCCACCGGACACGCCGGTCGCGGTCGAGGCGCCCCAGGCGGCTTTCGCGCATTTGCCGGCCGCCGAACGCGCTCGCCTTGCCGGTGCCGCGACCCGCCGGTTGTTGCGCGGGCGCGGGGAATGACGCTGACAAGTCTTGAGCTTCCGGCGCGGTTTGGTTGTTGACCCGCGCCGAACTGGCCAGCAAGCTCGGCGTGTCATGACGAAGCGCAGGATATTGGTCGGGCTCCTTGGCGCGAACATCCAGGGATCGATGTCGCCTTCGCTGTTCGCCGATGCTTTCGCGGCGGCCGGGATCGATGGCTATTATCATCTCCTCGACGCCGATCGATTGCCGGGGCGGCTGCCGCAACTTTTTGAAGCGATCAAAGTTGCGGGCTTCGCCGGCGCCAATGTCACTTTTCCGTTCAAGCAGGAGATCATTCCGCTGCTCGATGCCGTGGACCCGGGCGCCGCCCAGGTCGGCGCGGTGAATACCGTGGTGATCGCGCCCGACGGCCGCGCTACCGGCTACAATTTCGATCGGGCGGGATGGCGCAACAGTTTTGACGAAAGCATCGGCAGCGACGCCGCCAAGGGCGCGACCGTGGTGCAGATCGGCGCTGGCGGCGCCGGGCGCGCCGTCGCGTTTGCCCTGATGGACCTCGGCGTTACCGATCTCGTCCTTTTTGATCTCGACCAATCGCGCGCGGATGCGCTCAAGGCCGATCTTTCGCGGCATTATGGTCCGTCGCGCTGCCGGCTCGCGCAGGATTTGGAACGTGACATCGCGGCGGCGGCCGGCGTCGTCAACGCCACCCAGGTCGGCATGCGCGGATTCCCCGGCAATCCGGTTCCGGTCGCAGCGCTCAAAGCCAGCCATTGGGCCGCCGACGTCATCTATACGCCGCTGCAAACCGAATTCCTCAAGGCCGCCGCCGCCAAAGGCGCCCGCACGCTCAACGGCAGCGGCATGTGCGTGTATCAGGCGGTCGAGGTGTTCCGGCAACTCACCGGAGTAGAGCCCGACCCGGAGCGGCTGCGTCGCGCCTTCGACACTGCCGTCGCAGCGCGTGACGCGGCATTCGGCGCGGCGACTTGAGACATATGAGCCGGCTGAGCCGGCGCGTCTGTCACAGAGGACTTTTGAGCCGCGCGTGAACGTGCCAATCTGCGCGCCAACGGACAATGGGAACGGACCGATATGCCGCAATGCCTGGTGCGCGGCCTGCGCAGCATCGAACTTGTCGCTACAAATCTTGAGGAGGCGGCGTGCTTCTACGAAACCATATGGGGTTTGCAGCCGGTCGAGCGGCGCAATGACGCCATCTATTTTCGCGGCACCGGCGCCTATCATCACATCATCGGCCTGCATCGCGGCGCGCAGCCGGCGGTGGTGCGCATCGTGTTCGACGTCGCCGGCCGGCAAGCGGTCGAGGCGCTGCATAAGGCGGTGACGGCTGCGGGATGCGGCGCCACCGCGCCCGGGCGGGTGCCGCTTCCCGGCGGCGGCTACGGTTTCGGCTGCAAGGATCCCGACGGCCGCAACCTCGCCTTTGTCTGCGACTGCGCCGACCATTCGGACACGCACGATCAACCGGACCGGCCGCGCAAGATCGTGCACGCCAATCTCAACGCCCGCGATCACGAAGCCAGTCTTGCGTTCTTCGCCAAGACGCTCGGCTTTCGCGTGGTCGACGACAACGCGCCGCTGACGTTCCTGCATTGCGCCAATACCGATCATTGCTCGATCGTGCTGGCCAAGACCGATCTGCCGACGCTGAACCACATCGCCTTCGACGTGCCCGACTTCGATTCGGTGATGCGCGGCATGGGGCGGATGAAGGACAACGGCTATCCGATCGAATGGGGCCCGGGCCGCCACGGGCCAGGCAATAATGTGTTCGCCTATTTCTGCGGACCCGACGAAGTGCCGCTGGAATATGCCGCCGAGGTGCTGCAGATCGACGATAGCTACGAGCCGCGCCACTCGGATTTCTGGAAATTCAAGCCCGGCCGCTCCGAGCAATGGGGCATCACCGCGCCGCGCTCGGCGCGCTATTACCGGGTGCAGCGGCTGTTCGGCTTCACCGCCGACGGCGACCGCGTCACGTGACAAAACGCGTCATTGCGAGGAGCGAAGCGACGAAGCAATGACATCGTGCAGGTCTTGAGACGCAGGCCTTGAGGGAGAAATTGTCCGTGCGCTGCCCAATGCGTTTCGCTTTCGCCACCGTCGTCGCGCTCGTGCTGCCCGCCTTCGGCGCGGCGGCGGAAGATTGGCCGACGCGCCCGATCCGCGCGCTGACCACCACCAGCGCCGGCGGCATCAGCGACGTCTTCATGCGCGCGCTCGGCGAGAAGCTGCGTGAGCGGCTGGGCCAGCCGATCGTGGTCGAGAACCGGCCCGGCGGCGCGCAGATGGTCGGCGCCAGGGCGTGCCAGGATTCCGCGCCGGACGGCTACACCATCTGCATCATCAATGCCGATGCGATGATCTACAACCAGTTTTTGTTCAAGAGCTTGCCGTTCGATCCGGTCAACGGCTTGCAGCCGATCACCGACCTGTTCGATCTCATTCACATGCTGGTGGTGAATTCGGATCTGAAAGTCAAAAACGTCGACGAGCTGATCGCGCTGTCGAAAGCAAAACCCGGCACGCTGTCCTACCTTACGCCCGGCGCGCCGATGGTGCTCTACATGGAGACGCTGAAGAAGGAGCGCGGCGCCGACTGGGTGCGGGTGCCGTTCAAGGGCGGCGGCGAGGCGGTCAACGCCATCCTGTCCGGCTCGACGCCGATCGGGCTGTTCGGCGAAGGCAACGTGGTCGGGCAGATCAAGGCCGGCACCATGACGCCGCTGGTGATGATGAACAATGTCCGTTCGCCGAATTTTCCCGACGTGCCGCTGCTCAAGGACACCGGCTATAACGGTGCGCCGTCGCGCGGCTGGTACGGCCTGTTCGCGCCGAAGGAAACGCCGCGGCCGATCGTCGACCGCCTCGCCAAGGAAATCGCCGCGATCGTCGCCGATCCGGATTTTGCCGAAAAACAGCTCAAGGGCCGCAGCCTGGTCGCCGCCACGGACACGCCGGATGAATTCGCCCATCTGATCGTTGAGGACCGCAAGGTCGCCGAGGGCGTGGTCAAGGCGGCCGGTATGGAGCCGGAGTGAGTCAAGCGCGTTTCTTGCGCTTCTGCTGCATAAAGGAGCGCAGCACCGCGTTCATGCGCCGCTGATAGCCGGTGCCATCCTTCTTGAAATAATCGAGAACGTCCTCATCGACACGGATCGAGATTGCCTTCTTTTTCGGCGGAATCACGAGAACGGCTTCGGACCAATCGACATCGAGCGGCACCGCGTCGGGATCATTGCGAACCGCTTGTTCGATTTCCTTGTCGGTCAATGCGTCAACGGCGGCCCAATCAGTCTTGCCCTTCCGCCGTTCGCCCCATTTTCTCTTGATAATACGCTCGCTTCTCATTTCGTCGCGCGCGGCGAGCCGAGATGATCCGGAGCGCATCTCCGCGCCAGGTGAAGACGACGGTGACGACGCGGCCTTCCGTTTCACCGATCGCTAGCCAGCGCTCCTCCATTTTGCGGTCCGAGCGGCGAAGCAAGCTCGTTCCGTAGAAGATTTCGATCGCTTCGTCGAAGTCGATGTCATGTTTGCGGCGATTACTCGCTGCCTTTGCCTCGTTCCATTCGACTGCCCGAATGCGCTCGAACAGTCGTCGGACGAAAAAGTCGTCTTCCGCCATAGCGAAGCTCCCCTCCTGACGGAGGTTGCGATACGTCCCAGTACCGCCGAGAGTTCGCTATGACGGATTCGAAGCGCTATATCCCTAAACTGACCTCTCCTGGCCTGCGCCGTGTTTCTTTTTATGCAGTCAGCGCAATTAAGAAGTCAGCCCTGTTCAGCTTCGACCGTATCTCGACGCTCTGTATATACAATCGTATGGCGCATCCGTCAAGTTTTTTAATGTGTGAGCTGCCTGTGGAAAACTAGGACAAACCCCGTCGGCCTTGCCGCTTCCCGCAGCCGCCCTATCTTCGCGCCACGGTCACGCTACCCTGGCGAATCACCATGCGCTTTACGCCGCAATTTCTCGACGAGCTGCGCGCGCGGCTTCCGGTTTCGGAAGTCGTCGGGCGGCGCGTGAAATTGAAAAAGGCCGGGCGGGAGTGGAAGGGGCTGTCGCCGTTCAACAAGGAGAAGACGCCGTCGTTCACAGTCAGTGACGACAAGGGCTTCTACCACGACTTCTCCTCCGGCAAGCATGGCAACATTTTCGACTTTATGATGGAGACCGAGGGCGTCAGCTTTCCGGAAGCGGTCGAACGGCTGGCGGAGATGGCCGGCGTGCCGCTGCCGGCTTATTCGCCCGAAGCGGAAGCGCGCGAAGAGCGCCGCAAGACGCTGCACGACATCGTCGAGCTCGCCGCGGGGTTCTTCCAATCGACGCTGGCGTCGCGAAACGGCGCCCGCGGCCGCGGCTATCTCGCCGATCGCGGCCTTGCCTCGGCGACCCAGCTGAAATTCCGCCTCGGCTATGCGCCGGTCGAGCGATACGCGCTCAAGGAACATCTGGGCGCGGCGAAAATCCCGGTCGAGGACATGATCGAGGCCGGCCTGATCGTCGCCGGCGAAGATATCCCTGTTCCCTATGACCGCTTCCGCGACCGCATCATGTTTCCGATCAGCGATTGGCGCGGCCGGGTGATCGCCTTCGGCGGCCGCGCGCTGGAGAAAGAGGTCTCGGCGAAATATCTCAACTCGCCGGAGACGCCGCTCTTCCACAAGGGCGCGACGCTCTACAACGTCGCCGCCGCCCGCAAGGCGGCGCATGAAGGCGCGCGCGTCATCGCGGTCGAAGGCTATGTCGACGTCATCGCCATGGTGATGGCCGGATACGACGGCACCGTGGCGCCGCTCGGCACCGCGCTCACCGCCGAGCAATTGGCGCTGATGTGGCGGCTCAACGACGAGCCGATCCTGTGCTTCGACGGCGACGATGCCGGCCGCCGCGCCGCCTATCGCGCGCTCGATGTCGCGCTGCCGCTGTTGAAACCCGGCAAAAGCCTCAAGCTCGCCACGCTCCCCGACGGCCAGGACCCCGACGATCTCGCCCGCTCCGGCGGCCGCGAGGCCATCGAAGACGTGCTCGGCGCGGCGCGGCCGCTGGCGCAAGTGCTGTGGGCGCGCGAGAGCGAAGCCGGTTCGTTCGATACGCCGGAGCGCCGCGCCGCGCTCGAAGCGCGTATCGGCGAAGTCACCAACACCATCGCCGACGAGACGGTGCGGCGCTACTACCGGCAGGATTTTTCGGCCCGGCTTCGGCAAATGTTCGCGCCGGTGGATATTTCAACGCGCCGGCAAAATTTTCGCGGCGATCGTTTCGACGACAAAGGCCGCCGCGGCGGCGCGCCGGGCCGTCCGGCTTGGTCGAAAGCGGCCTTCGGCGATGAAACTTACGTGGCGGCCAGCGCGCAACTTGCGGCAAGCCCGCTGCATCGCGGCCATCGCGCGGCGATCCCGCGCAACGAGGCGTTGATCCTGCAAGCCGCCCTCAATCACCCCTGGCTCTTGCACGACCACATGGAGGAATTGGCCGAGGCCGAGTTCCGCCATGCCGACACGCAAAAGCTCAAAAGCGCGCTGATCGACGTCTTTGCCCATCATTCCGCGGGGGAATTCCGCCAGGATTCCGGGAGTGCCAGCGAAGCCGACCGGGCCGAGCTTGTCGCCGAGCTCGAACGCTCAGGCTTCGCCGACCTGCTGGCGCGCATCGAGCGCTCGATCACCACGCCCTCGGTCTGGGGCGCGCAGCCGCAAGCGGCGCGGGACGACGTTTTACTGACGTGGAAACAGCTTGTTGCCTTGCATCGGCAATGGCATTCCCTAACTAGGGAGCTTAAGGACGCGGAATTGGCGCTCGGCCAGGACAACAGCGAGGCGAATTACACCCGGTTGCTCGACGTCAAGGCGCGGCTGTCGTCGCTCGACGGTACCGAGGCCCTGATCGAGGGTTTCGGCGCCTCCTCGGGCCGGCCGGCCCGGCCGATGTAGTTTTTATTCCTCCCCCCGAAGGGGGAAGGGCTTAAGGCGGGATAGGGGACGGCCGACGGCGAGGGGAATAAGAGGTCACCCTCGCGGTTGTGGTTAGTCGGAGCTTAACGGAGTTCCGACACATTTGGCCTCGATTCGGGCGGTGTCCAAGGGTAAACCCTCCGGCAACCGCCCTTTTCGGCCGTTGGCAGAAGCTTCCGGCCCAACAACAAGGGGACTGAAGGCGAAAGCCCCGGTCCCGGCGTTGAGTCCTCGGCCTAGGGTGATTCACTCACCATAGGGTAGGGGGCCGCAAAACGCCCCCGTGGAGATAGAGCATGGCATCCAAGAGCAGCGTGGCCACCAAGACCGGACCGACCAAGGCCAAAGCGGCCCTGCCAAAAGACGCCGAGACCCCCGAAAAGGACGGCGCGGAGCCCGCGGAGAAGGACGGCCCGCTGCCGCTGCTCGATCTGTCCGACGCCGCCGTCAAGAAGATGATCAAGCAGGCCAAGAAGCGCGGCTACGTCACCTATGAGCAGCTCAATGCCGTGATGCCGTCCGAGGAGGTCACCTCCGAGAAGATCGAGGACGTGCTCGCCATCATGAACGAGATGGGCATCAACGTCGTCGAGACCGAGGAGGCCGAGGCCGAGGAGGAGGAGAAGGACGAGCCGGAGGAGGAAGAGAGCGAGTCCGGCGAGCTCGTCGAAGTCGCGCCGAAGCCGGTGGCCAAATCCGAGGCCAAGGAGCCAGCCGAGCGCACCGACGATCCGGTCCGCATGTATCTGCGCGAAATGGGCTCGGTGGAGCTGCTCTCCCGCGAGGGCGAAATCGCCATCGCCAAGCGCATCGAGGCCGGCCGCGAGGCGATGATCGCGGGTCTGTGCGAAAGCCCGCTGACGTTCCAGGCCGTCATCATCTGGCGCGACGAATTGAACGAAGGCAAAGTTTTCCTGCGCGACATCATCGATCTCGAAGCCACCTATGCGGGCCCCGACGCCAAGCAGGTGGCGCCCGTCGGGCCCGACGGCCTGCCGATTGCGCAAGGCCCGGCTCCCGGCACGCCAGGTTTCGTGCCGCAGCCGCCGCAAGCGGTGGCGCCGCCGTCGGCGCCGCCCGCCGCGACCCCGTTCAAGCCCGCCGCCGCCAATGGCGGAGGCGAGCCCGTGGAGGCCGGCGAGGAAGCAGCGATTGCCGATGCCGACCTCGACGAGGACGATCTCGAGAACTCGATGTCGCTTGCGGCGATCGAGGCCGAGCTCAAGCCGAAAGTGCTGGAGACCTTCGACAACATCGCCGACTCGTTCAAGCGGCTGCGCCGCCTGCAAGAGCTCGACATCCAGGGCAAGCTGCACAACGAGACGCTGTCGCCCGCCCAGGAGCGCAAGTCGAAGAAGCTCAAGGAAGAGATCATCCAGGAGGTCAAGTCGCTGCGCCTCAACCAGGGCCGCATCGATGCCCTGGTTGAGCAGCTCTACGACATCAACAAGCGGCTGGTCGGCCACGAAGGCCGCCTGATGCGGCTTGCCGAAAGCCACAGCGTCGTGCGCGAGGATTTTCTGCGCAACTACCAGGGCTCCGAGCTCGACCCGCGCTGGCTCAACAGAGTCTCAAAACTCTCCGCCAAGGGCTGGAAGAATTTCGTCGCCCGCGACAAGGACCGCATCAAGGAGCTGCGCACCCACATCCATACGCTCGCGTCCGAGACTGGGCTCGAGATCGGCGAATTCCGCAAGATCGTGCACATGGTGCAGAAGGGCGAGCGCGAAGCGCGCCAGGCCAAGAAGGAAATGGTCGAAGCCAACCTGCGCCTCGTCATCTCGATCGCCAAGAAATACACCAACCGCGGCCTGCAATTCCTCGATCTCATCCAGGAAGGCAATATCGGCCTGATGAAGGCGGTCGACAAATTCGAGTATCGCCGCGGCTACAAGTTCTCGACCTATGCGACGTGGTGGATCCGGCAAGCGATCACGCGCTCGATCGCCGACCAGGCGCGCACCATCCGCATCCCGGTGCACATGATCGAGACCATCAACAAGATCGTGCGCACCTCGCGCCAGATGCTCAACGAAATCGGCCGCGAGCCGACGCCGGAGGAATTGGCCGAAAAGCTCGGCATGCCGCTGGAGAAGGTGCGCAAGGTTTTAAAGATCGCCAAGGAGCCGCTGTCGCTGGAGACGCCTATTGGTGATGAAGAGGATTCCCACCTCGGCGATTTCATCGAGGACAAGAACGCCATTCTGCCGATCGACGCCGCCATCCAATCCAACCTGCGCGAAACCACCACGCGGGTGCTGGCCTCGCTGACGCCCCGCGAAGAGCGCGTGCTGCGCATGCGGTTCGGCATCGGGATGAATACCGATCATACGCTGGAAGAGGTTGGCCAGCAGTTCTCGGTGACCCGTGAGCGTATTCGGCAGATTGAGGCGAAGGCGTTGCGGAAGCTGAAGCATCCGTCGCGGTCGCGCAAATTGCGCTCGTTCCTCGACAACTAGCTCAGCCCGTCATGCCCGGGCTTGACCCGGGCATCCATCTTCCGCGTCATGCCCGGCCTCGTGCCGGGCATCCACGTCTTTAGGCTTCGATACCTCGGATCAGACGTGGATAGCCGGGACAAGCCCGGCCATGACGATTAATATGTCGCCGTAAAATGCCCCTTCAATAGGTTGCTGGGTCCGATGCCGACGAATGCCTTTCTAATGGTCGACGTGCAGAGCATTCGTGCGCTCGAAGGCTGTCGGCTATGGGTGTGCTTCACGGACGGCAGCGAAGGGGTGCGTGACCTGTCCGACGTGATCGCCAAAGGCGGCGTCATGGTCGAGCCGCTCAAGTCAAAGGACTATTTCGAGCGTTTGTTCCTGGATATGGGCGCACCGACATGGCCCAACGGCTTTGACATCGCGCCGGATTGGTTGTGGCGCCAGATGGAAGCCGCGGGCGAGCTTACTCACGAAGCGGCGAAGTAAACCAAATTCAGGCTCCCGTCACCCCGAGGTGCGCGCCGAAGGCGCGCCTCGAAGGGCGACGCCCCCGGCGCCGCGGCCGTATCCTTCGAGGTTCGCTGACGCTTACACCTTAGGATGACGGAATAACATCAGCGCCATGCCCAGCGCTTGACTCGGGTATCCAACTGGCAAAATGGCGAATAACTCCGTATTTCGGCTACTTTTGCCCTTCGCATTCAACCCCTCACAAATATCTCCGCAGTGAAACAGGGGGTACGGAGCTAAAATAGTCGACCACTCTCACTTTTCATCTCAAGGTGGTTGTGTAGACTTCAGCGTGCCACGCGGGGTAGCGATTCGATGTCCAATTTTGAATATTTCGAGGACGCGAAATTCGTAACGGACCAGCCTGCTGACACCGACGAATTCGCTGGCCAAGCTCACGCGCGAGTAGCGAAATCGCTCGTGAGCATAATTGCCAGAGGAGAGGGCGGCAGGGCAATCGGGTTGGAAGGCACCTGGGGAAGTGGAAAGTCTACAGTCATAGATTTTGCGTTAGCTCAATTCAAAGATCTAAACGCCGACAGGACCCCGAAGCATCGGGTCTTTGTTTTCGACGCGTGGGCACATCAAGGTGATCCCCTGCGTCGCGTTTTTTTGGAGGAATTTATTGCTGGTCTCGCGTCAAACGGCGCAATCGAACAAAAAAAATGGGATGCGAAGCTTGAAAGCCTTCGATCAATAAGGAAAAAAACGACCGAAACGCGTGCAGAAAACTTGAGTTGGGTTGCGCGCATAACTCTATTGACGCTTCCTCTCTATCCTCTTGCTTATGGTCTCCTTTTGGAGGCGTCAAAAAAAGATTCGCAATTAGTGGCTTTGCTTTCTAAGAATTGGCTAATTGGCATTGCGTGCCTTTTAATTGCGGCTCCGTACATAGCGGCCTTTTTCACGTGGATTTCTCGTCACAATGACAAATCAATGAAGGGTCGAAGCGTAATTTGGGCATTTAACAAGCAAACTGATCATGTCACGACAGAGCAGCTTATCAGAGAGGATGAAGCTACAACGATTGAATTTAACAAGGTATTTGATGAGCTGATAGAAGATGCAAGTGAACGAGGAAATAGGATCGTAATTGTCCTAGACAACTTAGATCGACTTGCGAATGACCAGATAAGAGACATCTGGGCCACCATGCGAAATTTCTTCGCGGCGACTCCGGGAAGCAAGAGAAGAGAGACGTTAAAAAACGTTTGGCTCGTGGTGCCGATTGATCGACAACATATTGAAGCAGTCTTTGCCGACGGCAACGTCACTTCAACCGAGCACACAACACGAGGATTTGTGGAGAAGACATTCGAGGTTGTCTTGAGAGTTCCGCCTCTGCTTCTTTCGAGCTGGGGAGATTTTTTCACCAAAAAATTATTGGAGGCTTTCGGTGAAAAAGTTACCGCTGAAGACAGATACAGAATATTTCGCTTATTTGAACTCTACCAAACGTCCCATCCAACAATCATAACGCCGAGGGCGGTGAAGGCGTTCATTAACAAGCTTGTCGGACAGGCAAGGCTTTCCGGCGATTCAATTCCAATTGAATACCAAAGTCTTTATGTGCTCTATCGAGACAGTATCGCTCAAGACGTCCAGAAGCTGCAAGATTCAACAATTCTGGACGCATCTGTGCAGGCATCAATAGTCGAATCGGAATGGACAAAGTATCTTGCGGCCGCTCATTTCAATGTTTTGCCTGATTTGGCGCTCGAAATATTGCTTGCCCCTGAGATTGAGGGCGCCCTTTTAGAACATCGAAGCGATCGCCTGACTGAGCTCTCGAAAACCTCGGGGTTCATTTCGATTCTTCACGGCGTCGTCGCCAGCAAAGGACGCTCATGGGCGACGGAAAATCCGAGCGCGCTTTTTGATGTTGCTGCGACGTTGGACCGGGTAGATTTAGGGCAAATACCAGCCCTGAGTCACATATGGCGAGACTTGACTAGTGGCATCAAGTCAATTGAGAAGGCCGTTTCCTCGACAGACCTTTCTGTTTTCGGTATTAGGGCCTTTGCGGCGCACTGTTCGCCGAAAAATATTCCTGTACTAGCTGAACAGATAAGGCACGTACTTTGCGACTTTAAACGTGAGCTTCCAGAAACCTCGGCTCATTCATATGGAGTCGGGTGGTTTCGCATGATTGAAGCTCTGTCTGAAGCAACAAAAGGAATGCCAGTTCAAGAATGGAATATCTTATTCTCCAAAATTCCTATTCAACAAAATGTTCAATTTCTACTCGGCATAGCAGAAGCAGCGGCGCATTCGGAATCATTAGGACTTAGAAATTTTTCCTCAAGTGTTCCAAATCAAGAAGTTGCTAACGCGATTGTCCCAATGCTTCAGGCGCCCGAAGTGCAGGAAGGTGCAATTTCCATTCTAAATTCTCTCTCCCTCGCTGCAAGTTGGGTGGATTGGAGTGTCGTAGTCAATGCGGCTAAAATGCGTCTCCAAACGAATACTGCCGCGTTAACCCCTCCTACGGCCGACAGGTTGCTTAGAGTTCTTCGCCGCATTGGCGGCGAAGCGAAGCAGGAAATTGCCAATACTGCGCTACGGCAGTTGAGTGACGATGGAAGCTTGCATGGAATATTCGATCTGGAAAATAAAGCATCCCAGTTTCCGAGTGTGGCGGCCATTCTGTGTGACCTGACTTTATTTCGAAAAGAAAACTGGGGAGGACCGAATGACCATCCTCAGTATGGGTCTCTTGCATCGATCAATACCTATCTTTCGCGCTTGCAATCTGAGCCGTCGGTGGTTGTTCCTATAGTGCAGGCGTTCGCAAGCGAAGCGTTGAGAAGAGGTTTGTTCGATTTTATTTTTAATTTGGCTCTGCCCGCCGACAAAAATCGCGAATTTTTTCGCGCCTCAATTCGAATTATGGTCGAAGACTTGAAGTCGAACCAAATTAATCCGACGAACCTGATTGCTAATTTTATTGATGTCGAAAAAATGCTTGGGGCAGAACTTTCTAGTAAAATTATAATACTTCTCGACGAAATCGATATTGCCAGCGTATACGGTGCTGAGAAATGGAAATCGTTGCCGATGACCTTTGTCACATCCTCGCAATCCTTGGCGACTCGAAAAAGCTCTGATCTGACCTCAGCGATAAATCGGGGATTGAACGCTATGTCGCGTGACTCTTGGCTGGATGCCTTGAGAGGTGAGACGAGCGAGCTAGCATTTCTCATTCAGTTATGGCAGACCGACAAATTGTCCATTGCGACGACGTCACTTTTTGATGCGTTGAGTACGCACAGCAAAGAACTCGTTGATGGTGGTAAGGTCCCAGCGCGGTTTGCAAGCGAATGGTTTTTGTTACCGAGAGTATTGTCAGAATCCCAGCGGTCACCTTTCTATAAAGGTCTTCGCGATCTACTTTTAGAGTCGGCTAGAAGCGTTGATATATTGATTCGTCTGACCACACTTTTCGGCCCTGACTTTTTGGCGAGAGCAAACCTTCCAGAACGTGATGAAGAGGTGATCCGAAAAATTCTCGATCCGCTTTTAGCCGCCGCGACAGATGGGGCTTTTGGTTGCATAGAAAGTAACGCAGAATCCTTTCGCAAGGTCATCGATGGGGCGTCTACCTCTGATCGTGAATTCATCCTTGAGCGAATTCAGGCACTACTTTCAAGCCCCGATGAAAGCGGAAAACAGCGCGCGCAGAGAATTGCCGGCCTCTTGGGCCTGGTGGCTGATTTGGAGGCCGCTGCAAAGATGAAAGAAGAGCTCGATAGGAACGTTGGAAATGCGGGGCAGGAAGCTGTGAAGGATGAGGTAGTAAAAGACGAGGTGGTAAAATAGGTTTCGGCTCAGACGCCTTTGCACATGTCATGTTTTATTGCCGGTCTAGCAGACTGCGCTCGGGCAATATCGATTGTTTACCAGCGACGCCGACGAATCTTTTTCGAGTGAAATCGCTTGGCGCCCAAAATTGCGGTGCCCGGGCCATACGAATCGCGGCTGCGGGTTCATTGCGGTAACGTTACTCATTTCAATGACTTAATGGCCTCCGAGATCATTCCTTTCAGCCCTTCCTTGACACCCACCGCAAATCCGCTATCAGGAATAAATACCTCACCCACGAGGGGCGCATTCCGGATGCGATCCTGATTGCGGGGTGAGGGCGGTCCCCGCGCGCGGTCTCGCAAACCGCTCCCGGGCGGCCCCGGGGTCCCGCTCGTCCGGCACTACGACCGGTCTGCGAGGAGCTCGCTGGACTGAGACAGGCGTAGGTGGGTAACGCCCGCCGAAACCGGGTCTTGGGAAACGCGGCCTGGGGCTGAGCCACGACGTGTGGCGAGTGCCGCGGTGGAGCGCCGAGAGGCGAGCGCGCTCCGTCCGAAGCGCCCGCGCAAGCGGGAGCGGAGGAGAATAGGGCGCGCTGCCGTGCTCCGCTGAGCACGGCCAGATAGTTGCGCCTGTCGGCGCTCCGCCTCCCCTCATTTTTTTGGAGGCGAAAAGATCCGTGGCTTTTGTTCGGAAAAACTCGGGCGCGCATGCGTCGCGAGAACGAGATTTTGTGTCGTCATTGCGAGCGCAAGCGAAGCAATCCAGTTCGGCGGTGCGGCTTGCTGGATTGCTTCGTCGCTTCGCTCCTCGCAATGACGGGTAACGAGGTCAAGCCCGGTGGTGACGAAGTGCGGGACGCTAGGGAAAAGGAAAACCGCCATGCGCAAGACATATCCCGGCCGGCATACATATTCGCAGTGGCGGCAGATGCCCTATAAGGTCAAGCACCGCCTGGTGACCCACGCCGAATGCGACCTGATCGGCCTGTGGAAGACCTGCACCAAACGCTGCCGGCGCGACCGCACCTGCCGCGGCAATCCGTTCGATTGCTATTGGAAGCGCCGCGAGCAGGGCATTCCGGCGCAATTCGCCGAGGAAGACGCCAAGTGCGAGCCGCTGATCGCGATGCTGAACATCGGGATGAAACATCGTGGGTGAGGTGGATGCGCGGCGAAGATCGTTTTCCGCGCCCGCTTCGCGGGGGCGGAAAGCAGCGTCACATCCGCAACAGCCGCTTGGCGTTGCCGGAGAGGATTTTCGCCTTGTCGGCGTCGGAGAGCGGCAGGCCTTCCATCCATTGCGTGCCCGGCGGGTTCATCACGAACGGCCAGTCCACCGCGAACAGGATATGATCGATGCCCATCTCCATCATGCAGCAGATCAGCGCCGGCGTGGAGAAGTTGCCGCTGGTGGTGATGTAATAGTTGTTGCAGAAAATATCGCGAAAGCTCAGCGCTTTCTGGCCGGGCCGCTTGAGCGCTTGGTCGATGCGCCAGACCAGGAACGGCAGCGTCTCGCCGAGATGGCCGAGGATGATTTTCAGCTTCGGATGTTTTTCGAACACGCCGGAGAGCACAAGCCGGATGGCGAGCGTCGCGGTCTCCACCGTATAGCCCCAGGCCGGCCGCGCCACGGTCGGGAAATCCTTGACGTAGTCGTCGTAGTAGACCCGCGATACGTCGGCCTGCGGCAGCGCCGGATGCAGATAGATCGGCAGATCCAGCTTTTCCGCGCGCGAAAAAATCGGCCAGAATTTCTTGTCGTCGAGGAAGGTGCCGTTGGCGAGGCCGTGCATCATGGCGCCCTTGAAACCCAGCGCCGCGGTGCGCTCGAGCTCGTCGGCGGCGGCGTCGGGCACCGCGGTCGGCAGCGCCGCGAAGGCGGCGAAGCGCTGCGGATTTTTGGCGACCACGGCGTGGAGGCGATCGTTGACTCGCCGCGTCAGCGCGGCCGCGGTTTCGGCCGGCAGCTTTTGCGTCGACGGCGCGCCGTGGGAGATCACCTGCATGTCGATGCCGGTGTCGTCCATCTCCTTGAGGCGCAACGCGCCGAAATCGTAGAGCCGCTTTTGCTGCTCGCCCGGCCGGCCGGCTTCGCCGCCGACATACGTCTTGGCGAGCTCCTCGTCCCAGTAATGCTCTTCGATGGCGATGACCGGGCAATGCGGTTTACTAAACATTTATTTTCCTCTTCGGCCGTGACCGCAAAGCGCTGCAGCGGCAGCGGCGTGTTAGACGGAACTCCGTTGCCTGACAAGGAACCCGCGTGGGTTGTGCGAGTTAGGGTGCCGGGTGAGAACGATGGAGAATTCGATGCGTCTTATCATGGTTGCCGGCGTGCTTGCGGCGGCGATGTCCGGTTCGCCGGCCTTCGCCCAGCACGTCCATCACAACTTCTGTCTGAAGACCGGGTCGGCGCAGGAATGCGCTTACGATTCGTTTGCGCAATGCGAAGCGGCCAAGCGCGGCAGCGCCGATTCCTGCGTGCAGAACAGCCCACCGCAGAATCACTAGCTGCGGACGCGACGCGGCAGCCCGCGCTGTCGCGCTTTTTAGATAAATGCCGTTCCGGTCCGCGCCCTTCAAGCGCGGACCGGATGCTTTTTGTAATAGTCGGCGTCTTCGGCGCTTTGTGTAAAGCCGGCGTGGCCGCGCCATTCGACGTGGCGCGAGACCATGTCGGAGCCGTAGCGCACGCGAAACAACAGCGTGCGCTGCGGGCCGTTTTCGTATTCGTGCACTTCGCCCGGCGGATGGACCACGAAGGCGCCGGGCACCACCGCGATGGTCTGCCCCGGCGTGCGCATGGTGCCGCCGCCTTCGAAGCAGAAGTAGATCTCGGTGGCGTGGGGGTGGCAGTGATTGGGGCTGATCTGGCCAGGCTCCCAGCAGGCCACCGTGACGTCGCCGTCCTCGATGGTGCCGAGGATTTTTTCGACGTGCTTTTTCGGGTTGTACTCGGCCTCGCCGGTGACGTTGAAAACATGCATGCCGCTCTCCTTGGTCGCCGCCGCGGTTTGTTGTTTGCTGCCGGACTCTTAGCAAAGATCGGTTGCGCCTGCGACGGCTTGTTTATGCCGCGTTTATAGGCACAGCCACGCGGTGCTTGCAAAGCTGCCTTGTGACGAGGCACGATGCAAAAGCGTTGAGTCGGTTGTTTAATGAGGCGGAGGGAGTGGGGCGACAAGCGGGGGCAATCGGGACGATTGCTCAGGATGGCTACCATGGCCCACCTCGTCGATAAGGCCCATTGCGTCGACAAGCACACGCTGGCCCGTGTGAACACCGTCCTCATGCTCGGAATGATCGGGACGGGTCTCGCGGCCTGCGCGTTCGGCGCGATCGTCTTTGATGTCGGCCGGCTGTTTTCCGCTTGGTGATCGCGTGGCCGTTTTCTTCTTGCCGGTCGCGCCCAAAGCCATTGCGCTGCGCTTCGGCGCATCAACGCGCGGCATAAGTTTGCTGCGACAAATCACATAGTTAATACGGCATTAACCCCGGCCGTCGTACACTTGTCATGACTTTATTTGGTTTTTTTGGGGACCACGATGGGCGAGCGGCGTCAGGCCGGACGGCGGAAAAGCTTCCTGCGCGGCCTGGTCTATTTCGACAACAAGCACGGCGCGCTGAGCTGCCTGGTGCGCGATTTGTCGGACAAAGGCGCGCGCATCATCTTCTCCGAGAACGTCACGGTGCCCGAGACGTTCGACCTGCACATCCTGCAAAAAAACCAGACGCTGCGCGCGCGGGTGAGCTGGCGCCGCGGCGACGAGATCGGGCTGGACTTTCCCGCCAAAGCCGCCGCCGCAAAACCGCGCGCCGCGCTGGTCAAGCGCGTCACCGAGCTCGAAGGCGAAGTCGCTTCGCTGCGCAAAGTGCTCAAAGAGATGAGGGGCGACCGGCAGATCCGCGACGACGAGGCGGTCGCGTAACGTCCGTCCGCGCCGGCCACGATCGGCCGACTGCCAATCTCTCGCCAACCGCATTGCGCCGCAACGCCGGGCGTGCCAACTAAAGGCGCGAGCGGGCTTAAAGCGCGCAATCAAGCAACCAAGCGTAGGGAGACGACAATGGCCAAAGCTTATTGGGTGTCGACGTATTTTTCCGTATCCAACCCGGATGCGCTGGCCGAATACGCCAAGCTCGCCGGCCCGGCGCTGGCGGCGGCCGGCGCCAAATTCCTCGCCCGCGGCAATGCGGCGAAAGCCTACGAGAAGGGCACCCTGCAACGCGTCGTGGTCATCGAATTCGACAGCGTCGCTGCGGCGGTCGCCGCCCATGACGGACCCGGCTACCAGGCCGCGCTTAAAGCGCTCGGCGACGGCGCCGCGCGCGACATCCGTATCGTCGAGGGCTTGTGAGCTAGCGCTCTTCGAAAATCCGGTCGCCCTGCAGGTCGACGATCTGGCGCGCCTTGCTCAGCGTGAAATTCACCGCGTCGTCGTAGGTGGCATAGGCGTCGGCGCGGATGAAGCGGTGCTCCTTGCGCACGCCGCCGATCTCGCGCGCAATGCTGCCGGCAGTCTGGTACTGGCCGTTGTTCTTGTACGGCGTAGCGCGGATGACGTAGCCTTTGTACGCGACCGGATCGGAAACCTTTGCGGCCGCGGCGGCACCGCCGCCGAACAAGGTGCTCCAGAACGACATCGCCGGCCTCCCCTTTTTCGCCGCGGCCGCCGATGTTACTCCTAACCAATACGGCGCGCATCCCTGCATGGAGTTCGACAATGCCGAAGGGCTATTGGGTCACCGTCTATCGTTCGATTTCGGATCCGCAAAAGCTTAACGCCTATGCGCAATTGGCGCCGCCGGCGATCGCGCCGTTCGGCGGCCGCTATCTGGCGCGCGGCACGGCGGCCAAGGCCTTCGAGGCCGGCCAGAAGGAGCGCATCGTGATGTCGGAATTCCCGAGCGTCGCAAAAGCCATCGCCGCCTACGAGAGCCCGGCCTACCAGACCGCGCTGAAAGCGCTGGGCGACGGCGCCGTGCGCGACATCCGCATCGTCGAGGGACTTGATTAACGCTTAAGGACAAGACGGCAGCGCCGGCAACCATCGCGATTGCAAAACGCCCGAAGCGTCGCTATATACGCGCCATTCGCGATTTAGCCTGACTTGCCGTCTCGCCTTAATTGGCCTTGCCCAAGACAACGCAAAATCCGGATTTGGACCGCGAGAATGGTTCACGCGGCCACAAAAACGCATTCTGCGTTTTCTAAAATGGAGGGCCATCATGGCTCAAGGTACCGTCAAGTTCTTCAACGCCCAAAAAGGCTACGGCTTCATCGTGCAAGATGCGGGCGGCCCGGATGTGTTCGTGCATATCTCCGCGGTCGAGCGCGCCGGCATGCGCTCGCTGGTCGAGGGTCAGAAGCTTTCGTTCGACATCGAGGCCGATCGGCGCAGCGGCAAGTCGTCCGCGACCAATCTGCAGGGCGCCTGAATAACGGCATAAATATAGCGCCGGCGTCATAATGGCGCCGGCGTTTTGTTTTCTGTCATGTTCGAAGATCCAAGAATCAAGGAACAACAAGAAGGAGAAGAATCATGCCGAGAAAACCGGGACTGAATTCCGAATTCGTCATGTTCGACGTCGTCTATGAGGACGGCACGCAGCGCTCGAACCGCAAGGTACCGCGCGCGCTGCTCGGAGGCATCGACGGCGACAAGCCGGCGCACGGCTTCCTGATCGAGCAGGACCGCGAGATCGCCGAAAAATCCGGCAGGCCGCTGGCGAAGATCCAGAGCATCTCGCGCTCCGGCGAAAAGAAGAAGGTCAAGGACTACGCCTAGCGCGGGTTGATTGGTCGTCCCCGCGAAAGCGGGGACCCATAACCCCGTCTTTCAGATCGACCCTCACCGCCGGGATTATGGATTCCCGCTTTCGCGGGAATGACCGGTAGGCGGCCGCCGCTCCGCTTAGACAAATCCAACCCGCGCGAAATGCGCGCGCAACAGCGCCACATTGCGGCGATTGGCGCGGAAGAACACATCGAAGGCATCGCCGGCAAACGGCACCGCGCCGATCGTGCCTTCGAGCACCACATTGGCCGCCATGCGCGCCAGCAACAGCCGCGGCACGCCAAGCCGCGACGCTTCGTACAGCAGGTAAAAAGACAACGCCGACGCCGCCACATCGCCGACGCCGGGTATAAGGCGCAATAGCGATTCCACGCCAAAGCGGACATTGGTGCCGGGCACGATGAACGCCGTGTCCAACGCGGTCGCCAGCATATCGAGGCGGTCGAGCGCGGCGCGCCGCGACACCGCGTCATAGGGCGCGGCGCCGGCATATTGGAACCCGGCAAATCCGGTGCGTGAGAAGGCCATTGTTCTTGCCCGTCGTTGCGTCCTCGCCACAGATGGGATGACGCGCGTCGGGCGCAAGTCCCCACGTCGTCCCCGCGAAAGCGGGGACCTATAATCCCGGCTTCCGAGATCGATCGCCGACGCCGGGATTATGGATTCCCGCTTCCGCGGGAATGACAGTAGGCTACCGTTCACGTCTTTTCACACATCAGCGGAGCCGATCATGCCAGACATCAAGATCCTCAACCCCGACAGCCTCGGCAAGCCGCTCGGCCAATATTCGCAAATCACCCGCGTCAAAGCGTCGGAGTTCCTGTTCATCGCCGGCCAGGTCGGCGCCGACAAGGACGGCAAAGCTCCGGCCGATTTCGACGCGCAATGCGCGCTGGTGTTCGCCAATATTGGCGCAGCGCTTGCCTCGCAGGGCGCGAGCTTCGCCAATCTGGTCGAGTTCACGACCTATCTGGTGCACTCCCAGGACATTCCCAAATTCATGGCCTACCGCACCCGCGAATTCCCAAAACTGTTCGCCGGCGGTGCTTATCCGCCCAACACGCTGCTCATGATCGACCGCCTCGTTCAGGAGCAGTTTCTGATCGAGGTGAGCGCGGTCGCGGCGTTGTAACGCGCCACGACCGCATGCGTATCACACCGCGCGATGCCGGCGATGCCGCACCCGATAAACAGGCGCGCCGCCGCCGACGTTCTCGGCCATCTGGAACGCACCGGGCGAATAAGCGGCAAAGCCCGAGCCCGCCTCGGGCGCATACGGCGAAAAGCCCTGCGCTTTCGCCTGGTAGTAATAGCCGCGCGCATAAAACGCGACGGCGCGGCTCTCGTTGCCGCCGGCGGCGCGATAGGCGCCGGCGAGATAGCGCACCGCGTAGGTCATGTTGGTCTGCGCATCGAGCAAGCCCGCGGCCGAGCCGGAATAGCCCATGGCGCGCGCGGTGCCGAGCCTGATCTGCATCAGGCCGTAATTGCCGCGGCTCATCGCGCGCGGATTGCCGCCGCTCTCGCGCTTGATGACGCGCTCGACCAGCGAGACCGGCACGCCGTTGGCGCTCGCCTGCACCGCCGCCATGCCGTCGAGCGGCGCGGATTGATCGAAGCCATTTTGTCCAAAACTGTTTTGGCCCCAGTTGTTCTGGCCCCAGCTGTTCTGCCGCCGATCGTTTGGCGGCGTCTGAAATGCCGGCACATAATCATAAATGCCGGATGCAAAATGATCCGCCTGTGCCGGCGTCACGTGACGCCACGCCAGATGACGATACGCATGATGATGATACCCATGATGGGCCAAAGCCGGCCCCGATGATCCGAAAATCGCCAACGCACCAATCGCCAACGCAAAGATGCCCGGAACTCCGGCGAGGTATTTCGCAAACCGCATCACGTGACTCCATGTGAGCCCTCCACCACGGCAGCGTTGTCACGACCGAATCCGGCCTCGCTTCGGCCGTTTGGTGAGGCGCGCAAGGTGAAGTCGTGGCGAGGGAACCGCGCCGGTCGCGCAACGGCGTACTGAAAGAAAAATCGATTGAAATGGCGCGGAACTTTTGCCGCGGCATGTCGATCTCCATCCGCCACCGCGATAGCGGGGGAGGGGGACCACCCTGCGAAGCAGGGTGGTGGAGGGGGTGCAGGACTCAACGCGCCGCAAGAGTCTTTTGTGATCTCCAAACATGTTCGCTCGTCTCTTGTGCAAAGTGACTTCCTGCAGCGACAACGAAGCGCCGCGTCCTGCGCCCCCTCCACCACGGTTCGCTCGCTACGCGAGCTCCAGTGGTCCCCCTCCCCCGCTTTCGCGGGGGCGGAAAGTATTCGCGTTCCCGCGACGCCGTCCGCGTCCGGGTTTTGCCGACCAAAGCCACTGGTCTTTTGCCTCCAAAAAAATAAAGGGAGGCGGAGCGCCGAAAAGGCGCAACTGTCCCGTGGGGCCACGCCACGCATCGGATGTCGCCACCCAAATGCGCGTCGGGCGCGGCCGCGCGTCCAGCGGGACGCGCTCGCCTTTCGGCGCTCCACCGCGGCGCTCGCCTCGGCCATGTGCCGAAGCTCGATCCAGGCCGCGCTTCACGCGATGCAGTGCGCCGGCGTTACCTTCGCCTTGGCATCGCGCTTAAGCGAAGCACCTCGCGCGCCGGTCGTAATGCCGGCGGGGTCGATGCCCGGACCGCCCGAGAGCGGCAGTGACGAGCCGCCGCCCGCAGGAATCGCACCCGCCCCGTCAGTCGGCGTCACCGGTCGACGTCCCTTACGCGGGCGAGATTTCTCCGCCTCTCATAAAAAGGGGACGCGCGTCAATAGAAACGTGACGGCGCGTTTCGGGTCGTCATGGGCCGGCGAAAATCGCGTATTCATGCGGGTTTTCGAAAGCGCGCGAATGCGTGGCCGACGCTGTGACGCCGAACCGCAGCGTGGGCCGGCGGCCAAATCGCGCAGTCACGCGCATGGGGCGAAATGCGAAAAGTCGTTGAATGACAAGGCCTTCGGCGCGGCGAGCGAATCTTTGTTTTGAGTGCGGGCGGAAACGGTGGCAACAAATCGCGCTGTTCGGTCCACCCGGCTAATCCCTCAAGCCGCTTCAACTAATGAGGCCGACTTCGGATCGTATCGAAAATTCGAAATTGTCCCGCTCTTAATCTTTTCAACCGCTTCGTCGATTACGAATAGCGGAACTAGGAACCATTCGCGCGGGACCACGGGATTTCCGAACCGGTCCTTAATCTCGATATCGAGACGAGCGGGGTCGAATATCCGATGGATCAGGTTTTCCAGTTTCACGCGGCTGATGTTGTATAGCTCATAGGTGGCGACCAATTCGACATCTGCCATGAGAAATGTCGGTTGGAGCCTCGCACCGGCGATGCGCTGCTCGACGGACAAATTCGTTACACCAATCTTGTGTATCAGATCGCGGTTGGCCGCGACGGTCGGATTCTCGGACTTGCTTCGCAGCACATAAATCGTGCCCGATACCTGATCGTCTTCTCCAAGCTGGTCAGAGAAAAGTGGGCCGGCAACCGGGTCGGTAATTCTTCGGCCCGCTTCGTCCTTGTGCAGCGCCCGCTGAAGCGACCGCATAAGCATATTGCTTTCGGTGCCGTTGTCGAAGATCACGCGAAGACGGGCGTCCGTACGTCCCTGAGCGTTTGTAAATACCTCGCCCATGTCGGCTACATACGCTTTCTGTCCGCCGACGATGAACCAGCTACCCGGCTTAATCTCTGCCTTGAGCTCGAAACGTCGCGCCTCCCTGACGCCCGTCTCAATCTCGCCTTGGATTTTCTGAAAGAGCGGCTTGAAGCGATCGAAGTCTTCGCACTTCTGGCGGTTGGCGATTTCTTCGGCCGCGCGCTTGTCGGCGCTGGTGCGGACATGGCGAAGTTCAGTGATATCCGATGAGCCTGCAGCGCCGTCCAGTTCGGCAAGAAGCTCGTCCTCATCCATCGACTCTACTGGCGCCGCGGGCTCGACGGCCACCTTGGCTAAAAGCCCCCGAGGGTCGAGCGGCCCAAGCAACGATCGACATTCCTCAAGCGCACGAAGGCGGTCGAGGCGCACGGCATAGAGCCGTTCGAAGATATCGCGATTCTCCCCATGCTGCGGAGAATGACCGTGTTTCTCGACGAAACCTTGGATTTCTTCGAATCCGGCTATGATGCGCTCTTCGTGGGCGGAGCGCCCGCCCTTTTTCTCCGGCTGGGCGAAATCGTCGAGCTCGGAGCGCAGTTCGTCCAGGTCTAGGTCACTCATAGCGCCCCTCATCCTTGAAGCGAACAAAGGCGGCAGCACCTTCAGCCATCCGCTTTTCCCAGGCATCCGGTGAGCTAATTGAAGGGAGCCGGCCTCGTTCCTTCTTGAACTTTACAGCCCGGACAGCAAGTTCCTTTGCTTCCTCCGGGTTCAGGGTCGTACGTTTGGCGGCAATCGCCGCCGCCACCTGTTTCAGGCTGTCTTCACTCATGGTCTTGGCGAGGATCGCATAGGCTTCGCCGAACGGGTTGATCCGATCGATCAGATCAATATCGAGCTCGCGAACATCCATCGCGAATCTGCGCACGCCATCGATCAACGCCGTATTGGCACTCTGCCCATCGTCGCCGTCTTGCAGTGCGACCTGTTTGGCCTTCTGTGTCAGGTTGAGGGCGGCAACAGCATGCTGGCGCACTGCCTCCTGATCTTCTTCGTCGAGCTCGGGATACTTGTCTTTGATAATCTTGCCCATGCGGACCTGTGTCAGCTCTTCCGGCACCAGCTCCTCGTCAAATATGCCCCGTTCGATGGCGGTCTTGTCCTGCACGAAGGCGGCAATCACCTCGTTCAAGTCTTCTTGACAGATGCGTGCCGCCTCCTCGCTCTTCGGTTCAACCAGACCTTTGATTTCAATCTGGAACTGCCCCGTCTCTTCGTTGAAACCGACATTGCATTTGTTCGGGTCATAGCCACCCTCGCCATAGTTGAAACCTTCGACCGGGCCGCAATTTGGATTCTTAGGTGTGAAGTTGAAACGCGGTGCAAGCACCTGCTCCATGAGAAGGCTGGCGGCGATGGCCTTGAGTGTGTCGTTCACCGCCTCGGTGACCGCCTCCGTAGAGGCGTCCGGCTCGGCTATCAAGTTAGTGAAGCGCGCGCGGGTCTTACCCGGTGCGTCGCGGGTTGCGCGGCCGATGATTTGCACGATTTCGGTGAGGCTCGATCGGTACCCGACGGTCAGCGCGTGCTCGCACCAAATCCAGTCAAAGCCTTCTTTCGCCATGCCAAGAGCGATGATGATGTCCACGTGATTTTTATTGTTCTTTTGCACCGGGTCTTTTAGGGCCACGGAAACGCGGTCTCGCTTGGACGGATCGTCATCAACCAGGTCCGCGATCTTAAGCACGCGCCCGTCAGGCCTCTTCACGAGCTGAAAGCCAGTTGTAGGATCGATGCCCTGCCACTCGCCTAGTTCTTCGATGACGTGTTCGACCTCCCTTACCTTGTCCTTCGTACTTTCGCGCGAATTGACATTTGGGATGTGGACAATCGTTTTCTCGATCGGATCGAGCACCTTGAGAATGTCATCGACATAAGAGCCAGAGTAGAAAAAATAGCCGATATCAAGCTGCTTGAGATATTCGTAGCCGTTTAGCTGCTCGTAGTAGGTGTAGGTGACAGGATCGAACTTAGCTTCGTCCTGCGGGGCCAGCACCGCCTCCGCGTCGCCCCTGAAGTAGGAGCCAGTCATCGCGACGATGTGCACTTTGTCGCGGACAATGAACTGGCCGAGCTGTTGGCCGAGCTTGTTATCAGAATTGACCGAGACGTGGTGAAACTCGTCCACGGCGATCAGCCGATCGTCGAACGCCTCGACACCGAACTTGTCCACGGCGAAGCGGAAAGTCGCATGGGTGCAGACCAGCACCTTGTCTCCGCTTTCGAGAAAGCCGCCAACCGCGTTGACCTTGCCGCCGTCTTCGCCAGGTGCGTTGCAGAGATTCCATTTCGGTTGAACGATCCAGTTCGCCCAGAAGCCATACTTGCTCAGAAGTTCGTCGTTGAAACTTGCGCCTATCGTCTTCTCCGGCACGACGATTATCGCCTGCTTGAGTCCCTGATTCTGGAGCTTGTCGAGAGCAATAAACATGAGCGCGCGGCTCTTACCCGAGGCAGGCGGCGACTTAATCAGGAGGTACTGCTCGCCGCGCTTTTCGTAGGCGCGTTCCTGCATCGGCCGCATGCCAAGCGCATTGGCTTTAGTCGAGGTGCCATTGCGGGCGTAAGAGACCGAGATGGAAGGGACTGATTTCGCCTCGCCGGTCACGCGCTTGCCTCCGCCTTTCGCTTCTCGGCCGCCCTATGTTCTGCGGTCATCTTTGTGTAGAGATCGAATAGCTTTTCCAGCCGCTCGGTGTCGTTACGAAAGCGACGGCCAATGTAGATGCGCTCAAGCACCTCGTCGTTGCGCTCGTGCGCCGTGCGTAAGTAAACTGGCATTTCGTCAGGATCGTAAAGATCGGCCATCGTCTGCGGAAAATGCGCCTCTCGCGCCAACAAGAGCTCCTCGGCACAGCGAGTCAGGTCGGCCTTGTTCTTCTCGGTGAGTGTTGGAACGGGAAAGGTGTTCCAGCCAAGGGTATTGGAATAGCGGTATCGAGTTTCCAGCTTGCCGCAGACGGTCGCGATCCAGACAAGGTGTAGTCGTGATGCGATTAGCGCTACGTTCCACAATGGAGCATCGTAGATTGCGAACGCGGCGTTGGAAACAACTGATCCAACGGGCAAAACCCCAACCGGCAAAAACTCCCGATTCTCGCTTGTATGAATTGGTACAATGAACGGGGCAGATGTTTTGGCGCTGCGTCCATATCGTATCTCAACGAAGGCATGGGGACGGTCTGCTGCCTCCTTAGTCGGCTTCTTGTTGCTTTGTTCTCGGAACGACCTCACCCGCTCAACTCGTGACGCAATTTCAGGATTTCGAAGCGCAGCCCCCAAGCTTGACGCGTCGATCCATAGGCAATAGCGCTGCTTTCCGTCGATGAACTCCGTGCTGCCGACGTAAGGTAAGACTACGCTTTTTAATTCCGGGGGCAAAAGCAATCGACGTTTCTCATCAAGCGACAGGATCAGATTTCCTCCATCAGCTGGCTTGCTTCCGTAATCCATTGAATGCAACCCATTTAGTGGCTTTGAAACACCCTTCACGTAGATATCATCGGTCGGCACGAGATACGCGTTTATATTTTCAGTCTCCTTCGAAATTACTTTGCCGTCTTCCGCTATCGAATACAGTCTCCGCATTCGAGAGGCTCTGCGGGAAATTCCGACGATGACGACTGTGACCCCGGCATTATGACTAGCTAGGTTCGCCCACTTAAAAGAAGTGTGAGCGAAAGAAATTTTATGACCGCTGTTGAATATCACGGGCCATAATGACGGCACCTGTTGGCCTTGGCATATTGAATTCGTGGAAACAAATGCGGCAGCTGCATTAGCCTGCGTCCCGTACTCGGCAGCCTTCATGAACCAACCGGTGACATAGTCGAGGTTTTTCCAGCTCGTTGTGCGGCCTTCAAAGATAGCGCCAAGGTCCGACTTCTGTTCGTTAGATTGTAGCGACGAGCCCAGATAGGGAGGATTGCCGCAGATGTAGGTTTCCCCTCCTTCATTTTCGAAGTCGATCTGCGCTTGGTCGAGCGGCGTGTGAAATAGGTCGTCTGCGCTGTGTTTGACACCCGTTCCTGTCGGGGGACAGATGCTGAGCCAGTCCAACCTCAGCGCGTTGCCGTGGGTAATCCAGTTGTCCGCTTCGAGTGGCAAAAACTCGGCCAACGCCTCTTTCTGCCCGCGATAGAGCACATCGCATTGAAATTCTGCGATGATTAGAGCGAGGCGGGCAATCTCGGCTGGGAAGTCGCGCAGCTCGATACCACGAAAGTTCGTGAGGGGAATTTCCGTGCGACGGTCGGGCTCGCTGCGCCGCTTGTTGATGTCGGCCTCGATCGCGCGCATCTCCTTGTAGGCAATTACAAGGAAGTTACCCGAACCACAGGCCGGATCGAATACCCTGATCTTTGATATGCGCTTGCGGAGGTTGAGTAGCATGCGTGGATTATCTCTCGCTTCCTCCAGCCGTGCCCGTAAGTCATCGAGGAACAATGGATTCAGCACCTTTAGGATGTTCGGCACGCTGGTGTAGTGCATGCCGAGCGCGCCGCGCTCCTCGTCCTCCGCAACCGCCTGGATCATCGAGCCGAAGATGTCAGGATTGATCTTCGTCCAATCGAGACCGCCGATATGGAGGAGGTAGGAGCGGCCAATCCGGCTGAAACGCGGTACGTCGATACTGCCCGAGAACAATTCACCATTCACGTAGGGAAACGCGTCGGCCCAACGGGATATCTTGGCGCTCGCCCGGTTCTCGATCTTGGTGTTCATCGCGCGGAATAGTTCGCCAATGACCTCATGGGTATTGGACGAATCCCTCGCGCTCATCTGCTCGATCGTGGCCGTGAACAGATCGTCTCCGATGAAGATGTCGGTTCTCTGGGCGAAGAAACAGAAGATCAGCCGCGCCATGAAATGGTTCATGTCGTGCCGGCGCTCGGCGGTTCCCCATTCGGGGTTGTCTTTTAGAAGCTCGACATAGAGCCGGTTCAGTCGGCTGGTGGCTCGGATGTCGAACGCATTCTCGCTGATCTCCCTGACGGTCGTGATGCCGGCAAGCGGTAGGAAGAAGCCGAAATGGTTCGGGAAGTCGGCATAGCTGCAGGCGACCGTCCCGCCCGAAGCGAGGTCCTCGGCCTCGAAAGAGTCACCATCCGTCGTCAGGATGAATTTCGCTTTTGCCCTGATCGTCGCGGGGCTGGCCTTGAGCGCCGCGAGGGTCTTCGTGACCTCGCCGGGTGCGGCGACGGCAATATGGACGTTGCTGGTCTGAAGGACACCGCCGATGTCGGATTTATTTGATGCGCCCGAACGCAGCCGCTTGAGCGTCGTATCTTTGTTTCCGAACGCCTGAAGGAAAGCAAAAGGAAACTCGACGGAGTCGAATGGCTGTTCGGCAAGGGCCGATATAGCTTCTTCGATCTCAACGGCGTTCATGTAACGCTGACCTCTAGCTGCTGACGTTCCCCTATGCGCTGGGTGCGTGCAATCGGCAAGCCCACACAGGGACATCGCGCAACACCTTCGCTATGGTTCGCGCGGATCAACCCCCGCATCTCCGTCGACCCCACCCCACCTTCGGGCCGCCAACCCTCCCCCTGGCAGGGGAGGGTGAAAATCCCTGCGGCCCAGCCCTTTTCCCGCCCGGAACCCGCCCCCATATAGGACATTGTCAGGGGATGGTTGAGGCTTGGGTCGGTTCCTGTTCGGTTTCTCGGCCCCGGCATTTGCCAAATTCCTGACGCCAAACCCAGTGACGATGTCCCTTCTGCGCCTTCGGGGCGGAGGGGATAGGCCGAGGGAAAACGGACATGAATTTCGAAAAGTATACCGACCGCAGCCGCGGTTTCGTGCAGTCGGCCCAGTCGCTCGCGCAGCGCGAGGGCCATCAGCAATTTGCGCCCGAGCACCTGCTCAAGGTTTTGCTCGACGACCCGGAAGGTCTGGCTGCGGGCCTGATCGACCGGGCCGGCGGCAATTCGCGCGCGGCGCTGGCCGCGACCGAGGCGGCGCTCGCCAAGCGGCCCAAGATTTCGGGGGGCGGCGCCGGGCAGGTGTATCTCGATCCGGCGCTCGGGCGCGTGTTCGATGCCGCCGAGAAGGCGGGCGAGAAGGCCGGCGACAGCTTTGTCACTGTTGAACGCCTTTTGCTCGCGCTCGCTTTGGAAAAGGGCACCGAGGCCGGAAAAATTCTCGCCAATGCCGGCGTCACGCCGCAAACGCTCAACGCCGCCATCGAGGCCTTACGTAAGGGCCGCACCGCCGATAGCGCGTCGGCGGAGAACGCCTACGACGCGCTGAAGAAATATGCGCGCGATCTCACGCAAGCCGCGCGCGATGGCAAGCTCGATCCGGTGATTGGCCGCGACGAGGAAATCCGCCGTACCATTCAAGTGCTGTCGCGCCGGACCAAGAACAATCCGGTGCTGATCGGCGAGCCCGGCGTCGGCAAGACCGCGATCGTCGAAGGCCTGGCGCTGCGCATCATCAACGGCGACGTGCCGGAGAGCCTGCAGGACAAGAAGCTGCTCGCGCTCGATCTCGGCGCGTTGATTGCCGGCGCAAAGTATCGCGGCGAGTTCGAGGAGCGGCTCAAGGCGGTAATGCAAGAGGTCACCGGCGCGGCCGGGCTCTACATTCTCTTCATCGATGAGATGCACACCATCGTCGGCGCCGGCAAGGCCGACGGCGCCATGGATGCGTCGAACCTGCTCAAGCCGGCGCTGGCGCGCGGCGACCTGCATTGCATCGGCGCCACCACGCTCGACGAATACCGCAAGCACGTCGAGAAGGACGCCGCCTTGGCGCGGCGCTTCCAGCCGGTCTATGTCGACGAGCCGAGCGTCGAGGATACGATCTCGATCCTGCGCGGCTTGAAGGACCGATACGAGTCGCACCACAAGGTGAAGATCACCGACGGCGCGCTGGTGGCGGCGGCGACCCTGTCGCACCGCTACATCGCCGACCGCTTCCTGCCCGACAAGGCCATCGACCTGGTCGACGAGGCGGCGGCGCGGCTGCGCATGCAGATCGATTCAAAACCCGAAGAGCTCGACAATCTCGACCGCGAGATCGTGCGGCTCAAGATCGAGCAGCAGGCGCTCAAGAAAGAGCGCGACGCCGCGTCCAAGGACCGGCTTAAGCGGCTGGAAAAGGATCTGGCGCAGCTCGAGGAAAAGGCCGATGCGCTGACGGCAAAGTGGAAGTCCGAGAAGGACAAGCTCAATTCGGCGGCCGAGTTGCAGAAACAGCTCGACAAGGCCAAGAACGATCTCGCCGACGCCGTTCGCCGCGGCGATTATCAGAAAGCGGGCGAACTGCAGTACGGCACCGTGCCCGAGCTCGAGAAGAAGCTGAAGGCGACGGAGAGCGCAACCGCGTCGACCGTCGTCGCGTCCGAAGCGGTGACCGCCGACAACGTCGCGGCGGTGGTGTCGCGCTGGACCGGTATTCCGGTCGATCGCATGCTCGAAGGCGAGCGCGATAAATTGCTGAAGATGGAAGACAAGATCGGCCAGCGCGTGGTCGGCCAGGCCGACGCCGTGCATTCGGTTTCGACGGCAGTGCGCCGGGCGCGTGCCGGCTTGCAGGATCCGAACCGGCCGATCGGTTCGTTCATGTTCTTAGGGCCCACGGGCGTCGGCAAGACCGAGCTGACCAAAGCCTTGGCGGAATTCATGTTCGACGACGAGCATGCGCTGATCCGCATCGACATGTCGGAATACATGGAGAAGCATTCGGTGGCGCGGCTGATCGGCGCGCCGCCCGGCTATGTCGGCTACGAGGAAGGCGGCGCGCTCACCGAAGCGGTGCGGCGGCGGCCTTACCAAGTGGTGTTGTTCGACGAGATCGAGAAGGCGCATCCGGACGTCTTCAACGTGCTCTTGCAGGTGCTCGACGACGGCCGCTTGACCGACGGCCAGGGCCGCACCGTCGATTTCCGCAACACCTTGATCGTCATGACCTCGAATCTCGGCGCCGAATATCTGGTGCAGCTGGGCGAGAATGAGGACACCGACAAGGTTCGCGACCTGGTGATGGCCGAAGTGCGTTCGCACTTCCGCCCGGAATTCCTCAATCGCGTCGACGAGATTATCCTGTTCCACCGCCTCAAGCGGGAGCATATGGGCCGCATCGTCGACATCCAGATGCTGCGCCTGCAGAAGCTCCTTGAAGATCGCAAGATCACGCTCACGCTCGAGCCCAAGGGCCGCGAATGGCTCGCCGAAAAGGGCTACGATCCGGCTTACGGCGCGCGCCCGCTCAAGCGCGTGATCCAAAAGTCGGTGCAGGACCCGCTGGCCGAGCTCATTCTCTCCGGCAAGATCAAGGACGGCGAGAAAGTGGTGATCTCGGCGGGCAAGCAGGGCCTGGTGTTCAACGGCGCGACGGTCGCCGCGGCGGCGTAACCTCCTTCCCCGCTATCGCGGGGCAGGAGGAGCTTGGCGCGGCGGCGGCGCGACGGCGACCTCGTTGATGCGCTCGCGGACGTGCTCGACAAAAGAACCGGAGTCGAATTTCGACACGCCGGCGATCGCCAGCGGGTTGGCGCCGCCTGAGCTCTCGACGCTGATCCCGTCCCAAAACAGTCCGCGCGTGTGCAGAACCTCGGCGATGTGCGACAACGGCAGGTGGTCGTCGGTGCGCACCCACGGCGTCAGCCAAAATCCGACTTCCTTGGTCGAAATGCCGACATGGTCGGCGATCATGCGCGTCGGAAAGATGATGCGCGTCAGACTGAAATGAAACAGCGCCCATAGCCGGCTGGAGCGAACTTGGAGCGGGGTATCGGCATAATTGGGCTCGGTCACGAAAATCTCCCGGGTCTTTCTTCTCCCTCTCCCTTGTGGGGAGGGAGGGGCGGGGGTCGGGAGGTAACGCGCTGGCGTCGACGTTAGCGTTTCACCTCGCGACCCCCACCCTCCCCACAACGGGGAGGGGAAAGTTTACCGCGTCTGCGCCACGCGGGCGGGCGCCCGCGCCATCACGGCGTCGAGCTGGTCGCGATCCTTGTCGAATTGGGCGAGCGTCGCGCCGTCGAGCACGCGGCCGCGCGGCAGCTTCACTTTCATCGGATCGACGAAGCGGTCGTTGATGAGGATTTCGAAGTGCACGTGCGAGCCGGTCGACATTCCCGTCGAGCCGACGAAGCCGATGATCTGGCCCTGGCGCACCTTGGTGCCGACGTCGAGGCCGCGGGCGAACGCGGTCATATGGCCGTAGGCGGTCTCGTAGCCGTTGGCGTGGCGGATGCGGACGTATTTGCCGTAGCCGCCTTTGAGCCCGATCTCCTCGATGGCACCGTTGCCGGCGGCGAAGATCGGCGTGCCCATGGGCGCGCCCCAATCGACGCCGGAGTGCAATTCGCTCACGTGCAGCATCGGATGGGTGCGCCAGCCGAAGCCCGACGTCACCAGGCCGACGGCCACCGGCTTGCGCACCAAAAATTTCTTCGCGCTCTTTCCGGTCTCGTCATAATAATCGTAGGTGCCGTCGTCGGTGGTCTGGAAGTGATAGTACTTCTTGGTGTCGCCGCCGACCGAGAGCGTGGCGTAGCGCACCTCGTTCTTGTTCTCGACGTTCTCGTCGTCGGAATAGAGCACCTCGAACGAGTCGCCCGGCTGCACTTTGCGCTGGAAGTCGACGTCGTAGGAGTAGATGCGGACCAGCTCCTCGATCACGGATTTCGGCACATTGTTGCGCAGCGCCGTTTCGTAGAGGCTCTGGTAGAGCCGCGTGCCCTTGCCGTCGTCGTCGCTGGAGTCGTCGCTCGCTTCGGTGGCTTCCGTATCGACGTTGCGGATGTCGACGGGAACGTATTTACCGGTATCGGACAAAGCCGCGGCCGCGGCGATCGCGCTGTCGCCCAATATAATGACGCGCAGCGGCCGGTTATGGCCGGCGCCGAGCGGCGCCATCAGCACGCGCAGCCGCTGGCCTTCCTTGATGCCGCCCTCGGCGGCAACCGGGCCGAACACGGCGATGATCTGCTTGATCTCATCGGGCGCGGCTCCGAGTTCGCGCAGGATCGAGCCGACGGTTTCGCCCTTCTTCACCGTCACGAGGCGTTCGCTCCAGTCGCCGCCGCCGTTGGTTTGGGTCGTGGTCTTGGGCAACAGCGTGACGTTCTCGGGGACCACGCGCGCGGCGAAGCCGAAATCGGCGCCGGGATTGCCCTCGGCGGCGTAGCTGAGCGTGATGGTGCCGGTCGTCGGGTCGGTCGTCGGCCGCAGCGCCGTGTTGGTCGGGACGGCGGTTGCGACATCGCGCACGCGGGTGAGCACGTCGTCGAGCGGCAGCAACGTCGAATTCCTGACTTTCGGCAATAGCGAATTGAGATCGCAGACCGCGGGCGTGACCTTGTTGCCGCGCGGCGCCGAACCGACCAAGTCGCAGGTGACGAAAGAGACCTCGGCGTCAGGCTCCGCGGCCGGCGTCTGCTCGTCGCCGGCGACCGCGTCGGACAAGAGCTTTTGCGGATTGAACGGCGGGATGTTGGCGGAGAGATCGGACACGGTGAGCGACAGATTGCCGGAGACGCGGACATAAGCGCGGGTGCGCACCAGCTCGCGTTCGCGCACGCGCGTCGAGGTCGGAATGCGCAGGATCTGCCGCGTCACGCTCTGCTCGCTCATCGCCGGCAGGCGGTCGGCCTTGCGGAAGGCGTTCAAGCGGTCGCCGATGCCGGCGATCGCGCCGCGCAGCGCCATCTCGACACGCTCGGGCGCGGTGGCGAAATTGGTTTCGCCGTCGAGCGAAGCAAAAACGGCGCCGCCCATGAGAGCCGCGCCGCACAGTCCGGTCAGGATCGTGCCGGAGAACCATTGGACCGAAAGCCGGCGCCGGTCGAGCAGGCCGCCCGAGCCGCCATCCACCAATAACGGCGGCTCATTGCCGAGGTCGATGACCTCGGCATCAAACCTTCGCCGTGCGCCGCGCCGCCCTGCTTGATCCAAGCCAACGTCCCCTGCGGCTACTTCCCCTGCACGCGCGTTGCCGCGCGTGCCCCCGCGGCGCCAAACGGTGACGCTGCGTCTGCCCGATTGTCGGCCCGGATTCAGGCCAAAAATCGAGCGCAACACGTTGCCTTGACGGTTGCGGCCGGCCAACGCGACCGGGCAAACCGACGGCCAAAGCTCAGCTGAAGTTGTCGCGTCCCCGCATGGCGACATCCCCGAGACGATTATGCCAAGAACGGCCGAGGATTGTGGCCGCAGTGCGGCCGGGGACCGGCTTTCCGACCCCTCGTGCGCGACGCTTGCGCACTGCACGCGCAGCGCCGGAGAAGGGCAGAAATTGCCTGGCTTGCGGGGCTTATTTTGGGGTCAAAGGCGTTGACAAGGCCGGCACCCCAAGACTATATAGACCCTCTTGGACGCGCCGCCGCCTGGCGCGATGGCGCGTCTGCGAAGCCCCTCACTGTTTCACACGGTGACCGAGCATCCGGCCATGCTCTTTGTGGCCATGTTCGTTCGCCGCGTCGGATGTGACGGGCTTTATGTTCTTCGGCTTCGGCTGAAGATGTCGGGACGACGGAGCTGCGAGGCTCCGGGCTGTTTGAAAAGTGAATCGGAAGAAAGAGAAACGTGGACGGCGGAGTCCTTGCGGGCCGCTTCCTCGAACGGAGAAGGCTTAGGCTTTTTCCGTAAGAGTAGCGGTCATGGAAGAGACTTCGGCGGTTCTACGTTTCAAGGTTTTCTACATTGCCCGATCGCGCAAGCGATTGGACGTGTAGGGACCTCGTCAAACGTTGTGACTAGCCGGGAAAAAGTTCTCTCCAACTTGAGAGTTTGATCCTGGCTCAGAGCGAACGCTGGCGGCAGGCCTAACACATGCAAGTCGAGCGCCCCGCAAGGGGAGCGGCAGACGGGAGAGTAACACGTGGGAACGTACCCTTCAGTTC
>Ga0210385_10000104_pt1 | contig 93810 bp, 68 predicted proteins | sample IncBWH26OmetaG_FD_160107 | JGI IMG/M metagenome (GOLD analysis project Ga0210385, IMG submission 160107) | Forest soil microbial communities from Barre Woods Harvard Forest LTER site, Petersham, Massachusetts, United States - Inc-BW-H-26-O ... | reverse complement strand
CATCAGTATCTCGTCAATCCATCCGCCGTAATAACCGGCAACGACGCCGATCACGCTGCCAACGAAAAGCGTCAAAGCGGTCGCGACAATTCCCGCCGCCACCGAAATCTGTCCGCCATACAGCACGCGCGAGAACTCATCGCGGCCGAACGCGTCTGCTCCGAGGAGCAGGCATTTTCCTGGATTCTGCACCCCAAATAAATGGAGGTTGGCTTCGAAAAGACCAAAAAAGCTATAGCCGTCTCCCCGGACGAACGCCCGAACTGGATACGCATGGCTGCGATCTTCCTCATACCCGTCATCCACGGGGCTCCATGCGTAGACGAACGGCCGCAGATGAAGTCCAGAGCCGTCCCAGAGATGTAATCGCACCGGCGGAGCGTAAGGTAACTCGCGATTTTGCGCGGTCGGATCGTAAGGAGCGACAAAACCTGCCAGCAGCAAAAGCAGGTGGAGCCCAATCAGCAGAATGATCACCCAAGTAATCTTGCCGCTCATCTTATGTCGTACCCTAATCTGCATTGGCCCTGCATGTCCGAATCCTCGGATCGGATAGCATCAGCATGATGTCCGCAATCATGTTTCCGCCGAGCATGAAGAGCGCGGAAAACATGATGCCGCCGATCACCACGTAAAGGTCGCGAGATAACGTGGCGTCGAGCACCAGCGGCCCCAAACCGGGCCATCCGCAGATCACCTCCACCAGCAAGGACCCGCTGATCAACCCTGCCAGAGAAAAACCGAAAAGTGAAATCGCAGGATTGGCTGCGACCGGCAACGCGTGGCGGAAAAGCAACCGGCGATGGCTGATTCCAAGACCGCGCGCAGTCTGCACATAGGAAGTGCCTAGCACTTCAAGAACGCTCGCGCGCACGTGCCGTACTATCACTGCACTTTCGCACAGTACCAGAATCGCTACCGGCAATTTCAAGTGCGCGATGACATCTTTGAATTGGTTCCACCCCGAGAACTCTTCAAAGTTGCTCGACATCATTCCGCCGACTGATGCTAGGCGCCAACGCGCGGCAATTGCAACCAGCGCCAGCGCGATTACAACCTCTGGCACTGCAATCAGCAGCGAACTTATGACCGTGATTGCTCGATCCAGCACCCCTCCTTGTTTGGCCGCAGCCCAAAGTCCCAGCGGCACCGAAATGACCCACGTTAGAACCATCGCTGTTAGTGTCAGCAACAAAGTATTTCTCGCACGGCTCCAGAGCAGCGGAGCCACGGGTGTGTTGTAAGCAATGGAATAGCCGAGGTCTGCATGCAATGCCGATTTCACCCAGCGTGCATACCGGACGACCAGCGGCTGATCCAGGCCATACTGGGTGCGCAACCCGGCAATGGTTTTGGGCGAAATCTGTGGGTTGACTCGCATCTCATCAAAAAAACTCCCCGGCGCCATCTCTGTGAACAGGAAGCAGAGCACGGAGACGCCTGCGAGTAGCAAGATTCCACGTACAAGTCGACGGACAAGATAGCTCACCCGAAAGCTCCCGTAATCGCTGCCAGATTCGTCTGCACAGCACGTGCCGATTTCAAAAGTCGAATCGTCTCCGCATGTTTGGGAACAGTCATCACCTCTGCTGTTGAGCCTATCTCCACAATGCGCCCACCTGCCATCACCGCGATTGCATCGGCCATCCGGCCCACGAGCACCGGATCATGCGAGATCAAGAGATAAGTAAGCGAGTGCGTTGCCTGCAGATCCAGCAACAGATTCGCAATCTGCCCCCGCGTCGACAAATCCAAACCGGTGAGAGCTTCATCCAAAACCAGGAGCTTCGGGCACACTATCAGCGCACGCGCAATCGCCAGCCTCTGCCGTTGTCCACCGCTGAACTGCAGCACCGACCGTTCGATCCAGTCCAGAGGCAACCCGACCTCCTTCATGGACTTCCGAACCGCTTCTCTGCGGAGCGCCTCGTCTTGCCCCATGATTAGTAATGGCTCCTCCACGACCTCAGCCGCCGTGAAACGCGGATTCATCGACGTAACCGCATCCTGAAAAATCATCTGCACGTGCGTGCGCCACGGAAGCAGTGCGCCCAAGCTAAGCCTAGCGATGTCTGTGTCGCCGATCCATATTTGCCCTGCGTCCGGTTTTTCAAGCCGCGCCACGCAGCGCGCCACAGTCGATTTCCCCGAGCCCGATTCCCCCACCAGCGCCAGCGTTTGCCCCGCCGCGATTTCGAAGTCCACACCGCGCACCGCCTCCACGGCACGTTCCCGCCACAGTCCCCCCCGAACGTAGCGTTTCGCCAGGTCCCGCACACGTAAGAATGCATTTTGAGGTTCGGGCCCTCGCGCCATCAGCCGAGCTGGAGAGTTACTCACCATACTTGAAGCAGCTCACTGGCCTTGCGGGCATGGGCATAAAAGATGGCGGATACCTCTGCACGCAAATTCCCATCCGTTCCGGGCAGCGTGGCTCAAAGCGGCATCCCACGGGAAATGCAGCGGGATTAGGCGACTCGCCTTCGATCGACGCGAAATGCGTCCGCACTGGAGCGACCACCGCCGACTTTGCCATCTCAACCAATAACTGCGTATAGGGATGTAAAGGCTGCCGGAGGATTTGGGCCGTGTTGCCAATTTCGACAATTTTTCCCGCATACATTGCAGCAACGCGATCCGTGAATCCGGCGAACATCGCTGGATCGTGACTGATGACTAGAATTGCCGTTCCATGTTTTCGTCGAATTTGCGCCAGAAGAGCGACAATTTCCCCCTGCAGGGGCGCATCTAGCTTGCTGGTTGGTTCGTCGGCGATCAGCAACGCAGGTCGGCATGCAACCGCCTGCGCAATCGCGATTCGTTGCCGTTGTCCGCCACTGAGCTGATGTGGATACGCATCATAGATTTCTTCTGGACGGACGAATCCAACTTCGTCTAGCAACTCAAGAACGCGTGCCCGGCGCTGCTTTCGGTCCAACGGCAAATGCGCGCGAAGTATTTCAGCCACCTGATTGCCGGCACTCAGCACCGGATTCAATGAGAGCGCGGGATCCTGAGGCACGAACGTAACTTCCCGGCCCCTAATTGCGCGCAGCTCCCGTTCAGACATTCTCAGCAGATTGCGTCCTCGAAAGAGTATTTCTCCTTGTTCGCAAACCGCGTGCGCCGGCAACAGCCGCAGAAGTGCATTCGCGAGCGTGCTTTTGCCGCAGCCGGATTCCCCGAGGATCCCGACAATCTCCTCGCCGCCGATGGCAAGACTGAGATCGTCGACCGCCGGAATGCGGCTCCCATTGGCTAGGGTATAAGCCACCGACAACCCTCCTACCGCGAGAAGAACTTTCCCCGTGCCGTCCACTTTGTAGAAACCTCGTCAGAACAAGTTTCGTCGGCTCAACTACTCTTCGCAATTGGCGAGTAAGGAGCCTGGAAAAGGCTGCTCGCAAAAATGCATCGAAAATGGATCCGGTGGCGTGTTTGAAAACTATTGCGCCTGACGATCGGTGTTGTGTCGGCGAAGGAATTCTTGCATTCGCTCTGCGTTTCGAAATGCTTCCGTGCCGCCACACTCGGTGGTGGAAAAGGATCCGCAAAGATTTCCGTAGGAAAGACACGCTGCAACGTCGGCTCCGCGTAGGAATTGGTGGAGAAACCCGGCGTCAAAACTGTCGCCCGCACCAATAGGATCAATGACTGCTGCCGGAACGGCAACAGCGCTAAATCGGCGACCGTCGCGCACGGCGACTGCGCCGCTAGCGCCCATCTTGACGACGACCGTCTCAACTCTCTGTGCCAGACGCGAAAGAGCGGTCTCTACATCGCCAGCGCGGGAAATCCTCATCGCTTCACGTTCGTTCGGCAACAAAATGTCTACGTGAGGCAAAATCTCATCGAGACCGCTGTCCCAGAGGTCGTCGGGATCGTCGTTCGTGTCGAGCGAAGTAGTCAAACCAGAGGACTTCATATGTCGAAACAGTTCGGGCACATGCGGCAGAAGTTCGCGCTGCAAGAAAAGCGACGACATATGAAAGTGGCGTGCCGACGCCAGATAATCGAGATCGAGATCCTCAAAGCGTAACTCAGAGATTGTGCCAGGATATGTGAGGATATGCCGCTCGTGACCGTGGTGCAGAATAAGCGTCACACCGGATTTGGGTCCACGCACCACGCGCTCCAAATCGGCACCGGGTTCGCGCAAGCGGTCCAACGCTAAGTTCCCGAAAAGGTCGTTGCCGACCTTGGTGACGAATCCAACGTGGCTGCCAAGAGCGGCGAGATTGTGCGCCAGAATGGCCGAAGAACTACCTAGCGTAACCACAAAATCGTTTGCCAGTAGTTCCCGCTCGGTTGGCATTTGCTCCGGCAAACCGTAGAGGATCAGGTCAAGATTGATCTCCCCGGCGATGGCAATATCGAACTTAGACATGGAGCAAAAGTTGCACCGTCGCTAAATGCCGAATCCACGTTATCAACGGCCGTCTGTGAGTTCGACGACGCGTGTCAGATTTCTTGGCGAGTCAGGATCGAGTCCCTTCTTGATCCCGTAGTAAGCCCCGTATAGTTGGCCCCAAATCGCGAAAGCGGCAACGCGCGCGCATTCTGGTAACGGCAGGCCGAGTTCGACCGTGAAATCCGCTGCGCGCTGCGCCCGGTCATCGACGCGATTCGCAATCACCATGATGGCCGCGCCCAAGGCCTTCATTTCCTCGAGTAACTTCAGTTCCGCCTGGTAAGAAGTCTCGGACATAAGAAACGTGATCAGCGTTTCCGGACCCGCGATGGACTTCGGACCGTGTCTAAACTCCAGGGAATGAAATACTTGAGCATAGGAACAAGAGGATTCAGTCACCTTCAGCATGCACTCCGAGGCAATGCCGAACAGCGGGCCCTGCGCCAGGAAGACGAAATCCGAAAAGCTGCGAGACTCTGTGAACATTTCCAAACGGCGTGGAATATCCTCAAGTAGAGGTTTGACGTACTGCGGTAGATCGATCAACGCCCGGCGAAACGTATCGTCGCCGGCCACTGTTGCCCCTAGATACTGCAGTGCTAGCAACATGGAAGTGAATGACCGCGTCATTACGGTGCTTTGTTCGTCGGCGTCAGAAAGCTTCGACGTTACGCTACAAATCTTCTCGAGCGGTTGGCCATCGGCACAGGTGATGGCAATCGTACGTATATTGTAATTGGTTTCCAGCATTTGCCCGGCGCGGACCGCCTCTGATGTGCGTCCTGACCGCGAAATGATGACCGGAACATACTCTCGTCCAGCGTGCAGAGTCAACGTTGGATACAGAATCAGCTCAGAAGCGGCGACGGCTCGTGCCGGTAGCCTCAGATAGTTGAAGCTCGATGCGGCGGCTTGTGCGAGATAGTAACTTGTTCCGCAGCCGACAAAGATCCACTCTGCCCCTGGCCGCGCGAGTTGAGCGGCCGCGCGCAGGTCTGCACTCCCCGGCAGTCCGCTTAGACACGCAGTCCAACACTGAGGTTGAGAAAGAATTTCGTTCAGTGTGTATCGGCCCGGTTCTTTGATCGCCGTCGATTTCATCGCTTCTAGCTGGCTCCAATTACACTAATGTGACTTTCACTCCTGTGTCTCTCAGCGCACGCAGGTCCGATTTCGGAATCCGTTTGTCAGTAATTACCTCGTGTACCGCGCTGACCGGCATAATGTTGCACAAACTGCGGCGTCCGAATTTGCTCGAGTCACAAACTGCGACCGTTCTGCGAGCAATGTCGACCATAGCGCGGTTGACCTCTGACTCCAGCAGGTTCGGAGTGAAAAGACCTGCCTTCGTGTCGAAACCATCTACACCCAGGAATAAAATGTCGGCGCTAAGTTGCCGCAGCGTTCGTTCTGCTAAGGGACCGACGAGAGAGAAGGAGTTTTTTCGCAGCACGCCCCCGGTCAAAACCACTTCAACCTGCGTGCCCGCCATCTCTGCCGCAATGTTGACTGCATTGGTGATTACAGTCAGCTGTTTCATTTCTTTTAGCGACCGCGCAATCGCTGTGGTGGTGGTGCCGGAATCGAGCAATACCGACTGTCCTTCTTCCACAAGCCGAACAGCCGCTTGCGCAATTCGCGCCTTTTCGCTGCGGTGGAGTTTTTCTTTCTCGCGCAGCGATGGATCGAGCAGTGCGCCAGCCTGCACCGGCAACGCCCCGCCGTGCGTACGCTGAATTACACCTTGGACATCGAGAAACTCCAGGTCTTTGCGGATCGTGATCTGTGAAATACGGAAACGCCGCGCCAATTCTTTGACAATCACCCTGCCATCGCGGTGCAGGACGCCGAGGATCTCGCGGCGGCGTTCCTCGTTAAGCAAACCGTTGGAAGACATGAGGTTTCGTTTTGTTGCGAATATCGACTCTCGTGGCTGGCCGCCGGAATTGTCAAGTCTCCGATCGCTCAGAAATAAAACTTCAACGCGACCTGGATCTGTCGCGGCGCTCGCGCAGCCAGAGGGTATCCAAAGCCACTCTGCCCCATTTCCAGAGGGGTAGGCTCGGCGCTAATCGCGCCAAACTGGCCAAACAAATAGTTCACATGGTTGAGCACATTGAAAAACTCAGCCCGGAATTCGAGATGCTTTTGTTCGGTGATTGCAAATTGCTTGACTAGAGATGTGTCCCACGTCGTATATCCCGGCCCCTCGATAATGTTCCGTCCAGCATTACCGAATGTGCCCAGCGGGACAATTCCAGGGTTGGTGTTGTCGTCCGCGAAGGCGCAGGTATTAAACAGCGTTCCCGGAATGCAGGGCTTGGCGTTGGGATTACCAACTCGCGCAGGACGCGAGCAATAGTAGCCAACGGTTCCACCGCAGTCGCTGCCTGAGACCGAGACGTCGTTGATGTCCGTAGCAGTATAGTAATTGCCAGTGGCCGCCGAAAATACGCCGGTCATCTGCCAATCTCCAATGATCTGGTTTACGACGCCGGAAGCGTCTTTGCCGAAGGCCCGGCCGCGGCCGAAGGGCAAGTCGTAGAGATAGCTGAAAACGAGACGCTGACGCACGTCGAAGTCGGCATTGCCGTAGTTCTGGTTAGGGAAGCGCTGGTCCTGGAAATCTCCGTTGTTCACCGATCCCAGGCTGGCGCTGGAAGCGTTGTCCAGGGCGTGCGCAAAGGTATAAGCCAACTCATACTGGAGTCCATGAGAGTAGCGCTTCTCGAGCCGAACCTGCAGCGAGTCGTAGTTGGACTGCGCATTCGACCGAAAGGTCTCAATGGTCGTATCCAAAGCCGGATTGCAGTTTTGCGGGTTTGCCAGCGTGCAGGGACCGGTGGCGCCCGGCGCTTCATCATTAGCGGGCCGCCGCGGGGCCGTGGGAAGCGAGTCCGTTCCGAGTACGGGAACAGCCTGATTGCCGTTATAGAAAGCGAAGAGTTTCAATCCGCGCGAGCCCGCATAGGAGACTTCAAGAACGGTGTCAGCGGGAAGCTGATACTCGAGACCCAGATGCCACTGCTGAGTGTACGGGGTGACCAGATGCGGATCGAGCGAATAGAGCTCCGGCGAATTCGGGTCGCTCAGGGAGGTTGCGGGAAACCCCTGCGACAGCACGTTGAGTGGCAAGCCGTTGTTGTTCGCGGCAGAAATCGAACAATCAAGCTGACTGCCATTGGCGGACGGCGCCTGACACGGAGCGTTGAACGCCTCGGACGAGAGGAACGGAGGATTGAAGCCGGGGCTTGGATTCGAGAATGGACCATTCTCCTGTCCGCCATAAAAAATTCCGTAACCGCTGCGGAGAACGAGCTTGTCCGCCAATTGATAAGCCAATCCAATACGGGGCGCAAAATTGTTTAGATCCGGCGAAATGAGCCCGCGGGAGCCATTGTTCTGAATAGGAAGCTCGGTGCCTAGCGTAGGTGTTAACACGCGATTTTGTCCGCTGGGAGCGATCAGCGAAAGACTGTTGAAATCGAAGGTGTCCTGGTTATTATTGGCCTCTTTGATAGTAGTAAAGAGTTCATAACGAAGGCCCAGATTGAGCGTGAATTTTGAATTTACTTTGATATCGTCGAGACCATACACCGCATAAATCTGCCGGCGATAGTCAATATTGGGGTTCAAGCTCGTGATCGATCCGCCATCGGAAATGCCTTGCATGAAGGTGGCGAATGCTTCGCCACCTGTGCCGGGATCGGCAAGATTGTCGTTAATGAGGAAGCCGCCGCCAAAATCCATCGCTCCTCGAGCTGCCGCTGGTTCGAGAATCGTGAATTCTTCAAAGCGAAGCTCTGTCCCAAACTTAGCGGCATGGCGTCCGTGAGTCCAGCTGAGGTTGTCGGTAAAGACGTAGCTGTGCTGATGTTCGATGGCGGGCAGGTATTCGGAGGCGCCGATGGTCGCGGTGCCGTCACCGAAACTAAGTGAAGGCAGCCCGCCGATATTCTGTCCTGCTTCGAACGGAACCCCCGGAAAAGGAATCCCGCCGGGGATTTCCTGAGAGACGTTCTCGTTGGAATACAGATTGAACCGGTGAGAGCTGAGATGATTGAAGCCGAAACGAAATTCGTTGATCAGATTGTTGCGAAACGTATGGATCTCGCTTGCCGCCAATCCCTCTGCGGTGTTGTTGCTGTAGCCATCCTGAAAGCTGCCACCGTCGAGGATGTTCTGAAAGGGGGAGGGAAGAAAGTTATTGTCGTTGCCATAACTGAACCGTGCGAAAAAATTGTCCTTGCTGTTCACGATTTGGTCAATGCGAACATCAAACTTGTTTTCCGTTTCGCTGCGCTCGGGATCAGACAGGAAATTTCCGCCGGGCAAAGTCAGGTTAGGCGTTGGAGGTGGAAACAGATTCGCCAGTTCCTGAGCAAGCGGATCGATGGCCGTGCTCGTGCCTCCCGGATTAGAAAATTTGTTGGTCGGGGTCCCGGAATAGTTGGGACCTGTGGTGCCTATTGGTAAGCTGCAGGGGCCGCCATTATATGCCGAGCTAGTTTGCGCTTGTGTTGGATCGAAGATCTCTCCCAGATAGGTCGGGTTGCCGTTGCAGTCGACCACGCCTGTAATCGGTTGACTAAGTTGGAGAAATGCCGAGAAATCGCCGCCAACCTCGGCTTGCGTAGGAACGGTAGACAACTGTGGGAGCGCCTGCCGAATGCGCAGGCCTTCGTAATCTCCGAAGAAAAACAATTTGTTCTTGAGGACGGGTCCGCCCAACGTGAAGCCGAATTGGTTCTGCTTATAAGGCTGCTGGCCGAATCCGCCAATACTAGGGTTATCGAAGGCGTTCGTGGCGTCCAATTTGTCATTGCGCAAAAACTCCCACAGATCACCGTGGATCTGGTTGGTCCCAGACTTGATCACAGCGTTCATGATGGCACCGTTGCCGCGACCGAATTCCGCGCTGTAGGAGTTGGTTTCGACCTTGAATTCAGCAATCGCGTCGACCGCCGGCTGCACGACATAAGCGGCGCCGTTCAGCACGTCGCCCAGGTTGGCATTGTTGTCGATGCCATCGAGCAGAAAGTTATTCTGCAGCGAGCGCGCGCCATTGGAACTAAAGCCATATGTCGTTTCGACGCGCGACCCCGGCTCCGCAGCGGCAATGCCGGCGCCAAGGAGTGCCAGTTGCGCATAATTCCGTCCGTTCAATGGAAGCGCATTGATGCGCTGGCTGTCGACGACCTGGCCAAGTTCTGAGGTCTCGGTTTCTAGTTGCGGACGTTCGCCTGTGACCGCGACGACTTCGGTCGCCATTCCGGGGTCAAGCTTCAAGTCCACACCGACGCGATCCTGAATGTTCACTTGCACCGGGCCAGCCACGCCCTTTTTGAACCCCTCCTTCTCGACGCTAACCGTATAACGGCCGATCCTGAGCGGACTGGCCACATATTCGCCGTTGTCATTGGTCGAGAAAGTCAGCAAAATGCCGCGATCGACGTCGGTCACGGTCACCTTCGCTCTTGGGACCACCGCGCCGCTCGGGTCTCGTACCAAGCCTACAATAGCGCCAGCATCCTTTTGCGCCTCAACCGTCGTAGTCAGCGCCAAGCTGACACAGAACAAGGTCAACAGAAACTGCAGGGGAAGGAAGCGGAGAGTCATGGTGGGCTCCTGAGCGCTGAAACCGAAACTTCGCCAACTTCTTCAATCCGGAAAAGTTCGGGTGTCGCGACAACGCACTTTCGGTATACAATTACGAATTATTACTTTTACTTTCGTTTCATATCTTTTGTCAATGTCGATTTTTGAATCTCAGCAACGAGAACGGGCTTGCCGCAAACCCGGTCGCCGGCAACGCGGAACCGGGCAGAACACTTTGGGGAGCAAGATTTATCCATGACCGCACAAAACCGCCCTTTTTTTTTGGCCACTATCGCGCTCATTCTCAGTCTGATGACGGCTTGCTCTACCGTGTCAAAATCGCCAACTGGAGATGCCGGTCTGAAGCCGGAACGGACCCAGCCATCCGCAATTAAGGTGGTAACTGCCGGCGGCGGTCCGCTGGTGTTGACCACGACGGCGGCCGAATTTCAAGTGAGACCGGATGGTTACGTGCAGGCATTTCTTTTGAAAGACGGAAAAACGTTAACGCTCGATGATCCGCAGCTCGGTGCTCCCGCCGACAGCGACTTTGTCCGGATAGCAGGTAAGGATGTGCACTTCACTCTCGACCTGCAACAGGCGCAGGTGCACGAGGCGATCGGGAAGATGGGAGCCGGCAAGCGAGTGGAGATTCCCGCGCATCCGCTGGGGCCATCGGGAACGGATTTGCAGTTCGTACTGGCCCTCGAAGTTTATGACAAGTTTCCGAACATCTTATTGAGTACGGTGGAATACAAGAACACGGGGATTGTCGAAATCGTGGTTGAGAAGAGCGTCAATCAAAGACATCGCCTGAATGCCCGCTTGGTAGACGCTAAAGTCGAACCGTGGAACATGTGGTCGTTTCATGGCGCCAGTTACGATTGGGGAAAAGATGATGTGGTGAAGCTCACGCCTGCATTCTCTCAGTCTAACGTCATGGGAGGAGTCGTCAAAGGCGGCTATGGTGGCGGGATTCCGGTGGTAGCGTTTTGGACTCGGCAAGTGGGCGAGGCCGTCGGGCATGTCGAGACAATTCCGATTTCCGCAGCAGTCCCAACTAAAGTCGCTCCCGACGGACGCGTGGACTCAGAAGTGGACTATGCCGCCAACATCACACTGAAGCCGGGTGAAAGTTACTCCACTCCGCGCAGTTTTGTCTCGGTCTTCGCCGGCGACTTCTATGAGCCGCTGCGGATCTGGTCCAGCGTTCTGCAGCAGGAGGGTTGGGAACTGCCGAAGCCGTCGAGTGAAGCCTACAACGTGAGCTGGTGCGGCTGGGGATATGAGGCCGACGTCACACCCGCCCAGATGCTCGGCACGATTCCGAAACTGAAAGAGATGGGCATCAAGTGGGTGACACTCGACGATCGCTGGTTCGACGTCTATGGCGACTGGAACCCGCGCTCCGATACCTTTCCCGGCGATTCCATCAAGAAGATGACCGACAATTTCCACCAGCAAGGCATGCTCGCGCAACTTTGGTGGCTACCCCTCGGCGTCGAAGATGGTGAAGGGAGGTACGAATCGCACAAATATTCGGTTGCGAAAATCGCGAAGGATCATCCTGAGTGGTTGATCCTCGACAAGAATGGTAAACATGCGCGCATGACGCGCGGTCTCGCCGTGCTGTGTCCAGCCGTTCCGGAAGTGCGCGCGTATCACAAGCAACTGACCGAGAAATTCATTCGCGATTGGGGATTCGACGGCAGCAAGCTCGACAATATCTACAGTGTTCCCGAATGCTACAACCCAGCGCACCATCACAAATCCCCACAGGATTCTGTTAACGCCATGGCGGATGTCTATAAAGAAATTTTCCAGACGACGCGCGCTCTGAAACCGCAAAGTGTCACTCAGGCCTGTCCCTGCGGCACGCCGCCGTCCCTGGCTTGGTTACCGTTCATCGATCAGGCGGTGACGGCGGATCCTGTTGGCGCCGTGCAAGTGCGGCGGCGAATCAAAATGTATAAAGCGTTGCTCGGACCCGAATCAGCCGTCTATGGCGATCACGTCGAACTTTCTGCCATGACGAAAGTGGGCAACGACTGGCGAGAACACGGCGACGATTTCGCCTCCACAATCGGCACCGGAGGTGTTGTCGGGACAAAATTCGTCTGGCCCGATCCCGGTCCAAAATTCAAAGACGTCAATCTGACCGCTCAAAAAGAAGAGCGCTGGAAAAAGTGGATCGGTTTGTACAACGAAAAGATGCTTTCGAAAGGCGAATTCCGGGATCTGTATGTCACCGGATACGACATGCCGGAAGGATATGCGATTTCGAAGGACGGCAAAATGTACTACGCGTTTTTTGTGCCGTCAGCCTTCCAAGGGGAAGTCGAACTGCGCGGATTGAAGCCCGGAAAGTATCGCGTGCGCGACTACGGAGAAGACAAAGATCTCGGCACTATCAACACACCTGCCCACGGTGTGGCAAAACTGCCAGCAGCGTTCAGGGAACATCTTCTCGTCGAGGTCAGTCCGTCAACTTAGTAAGTGCAAAGGGATGTATATGCCATCACACCGGGGTAATTCCGCTGACAACGCGCTAGATATTCAGCGCGCGTTGATGCCTGCGTTCGTGATGCACGTCTTGCTTGGCCTAGGTTTGGTCATGTTCGCGTCGTTCTCGCTCTCGGCGCAAACTGGCGCTATCTACTATGTATCGACCGACGGCAGCGACAGCAACCCCGGCACTATGGGAGCGCCCTGGCTCACCATCCAACACGCCGCGAACTCGGTCTCGGCCGGCGCCACAGTCTATGTATTCGGAGGAATCTACAATGAGTCGGTGAACTTCCCGGCGTCTGGAATGGCCTCAGCTCCGATCAGCTTCGAGAGTTATCCGGGGCAGACGGCGGTGATCGATGGCACCGGCGTAAGTTGCTGCAGTTCGAATCCACCATCCAGCGGGAACGAGACCCAGGGCCTTATCAATCTGGTGAATCAGAGCTACATCACTCTCAGCGGATTTGAAATACGCAACTACACCACCAATAAAGCCGCCTATACTCCGGCCGGCGTGTGGATCACAGGTTCCGGAACTGGTGTCCAGTTGTTGAATAGTCTCGTGCACAACATCACCACAAAAGCGGAAAAAAACGGCAACGCTTTCGGGATCGCTGTTTACGGAACGTCGCAAATTCCCATCAGCTATCTGGCGATCAGCGGAAACGAAGTCTATGACTTGAAGACGGGAGAGAGCGAATCGGTGAACGTGGATGGCAACGTCATCAATTTCGCCATTACCAACAATCTCGTCCATGATAACGACAACATAGGCATCGACGCGATCGGATACGAAGGAGTCGGTCCCGTCGGATACGATGAGGCGATGTATGGCGAGATCAGCGGCAACACCGTTTACAACATCAGCGGAATCCACAACGCAGGCGAAGGGGATTCCTACGATGCCGATGGTCTGTATTGTGACGGATGCGCGTATGTCACATTCGAGCAAAATCTTGTCCACAACGTCGACTACGGAATCGAAGTCGCCAGCGAACACAGAAAGTGTTTGAGTAATGGCACTGAGTGGTCGGGCCCAAACGACACCGGAACCCCCGGCACAAGTACTTATCCCTGCGATGGCAGGTATGTCACAGTTCGCAACAACGTTGTCTACGATTCAAATGCCTGCGGTATTTCCATCGGGGGTTACGCCAACGATATCAGCGTCGGTCTGGGCGATCGCTGCTGCGGCGGCAGCTCGCAAGTCGTCATTGTCAACAACACCTTGTACAACAACAGCACCAAGAACCAGGCTGGCGAATTCCAGATTCAGTTCCACTCCGGAGAAGCGCAAGGGAACATCTTCGAAAACAACATCGTCTATGCTGGCACGTACAATACGTGGATCAACAGCTTCGTGAAACCTACAGAGGAGTATCCCGCTCCCCCAGCAACGCTTAACTGGAACCTGTACTACTCCGCCGCCGGGTTTTTTAAGGGCATGTCGGTCATCTGGGCCGGAACGCACAACTTCAAAACCTATACCGCCTATCAAGAGGCAACCGGAGAAGATTCCAATTCCCCGAACGCGAGTCCTCTCTTCGTCAATTTGGGAGCCATTCCCCCCGACTTTGATATCTCCAGTGCATCGCCGGCCGTCAATGCTGGGAGCCTCAGCATCCCCTGCAGCGCAGGTTGGTGCAACGGCAATTCTCCTGACTCGATTTATGGCAGCACCGATTTCGCCGGTAACCCCCGACTGAATGGATCGAGCATTGACATCGGCGCCTACGAATCCACCGGGATCGCCGATATGCTGACGGCGACCCTTTCCGCAGGGATGTATTCTCTCCATCCCGGTCAGTCCACTACTCTGACCGCCACAGTCTCCGCCAATCCCGGGGGCGGAGGAGTGCCTAGCGGCTCGATCACTTTCATGCTGGGCTCGACCACTCTGGGAACGGAAACGTTGCTACCAGTAAGCGTTGCGGAATCGGCAGCGACAATACCCCTCAGCGCTTCGCAACTCAGTCCCGGCGCCAATGCGCTAACGGCGTTTTACTCGGGGAACTCAGTCTACGGAAGCACGACCTCGACTCCCATCACCGTGACGCTGAAATAACCTCCAAGGATCTCCTGCACCCGGGCGTCGCCAGATTCCTGCGGACTCCGGCATCGGCAGGGCCATCCCCCCGTTGCGCTATTTGTCTTCCCCATACCAGACCGTCCCGTGTCATTCTTTGTTGCCCCCGTTCCAACGCTTCAACTTTAAGATCGTGCATCAGTTACCATACCGGTTTCGCCCCCCTGCATTTGACAAAAGGTCACTGTGCGATCGAATTTAGGACGTTCTCGGTTGTTTCCGTCTCACCGATCCGAGGAAAAATCTTTTCAACGCTATGACGGTGCGCGTCGGCGTCCCGGTCCGTCATCGCATCCACCACCAGAACCACGTTATAGCCCAGATCGTAGGCGCTGCGCGCCGTCCCTTCCACGCCGGCACTCGTCGCAATGCCCGTCAGGAAGATCTGACTTACTCCCCGTCGCCGCAATTCATCATCTAGCGATGTGCCGAGAAACGCGCCCACTCGTTGTTTGCTGACTATGAGATCGCCGGGATGTTGCCCCAATTCGGGCACAAGCTCGGTCCAATCCCCAGGAAAGGCAAACTTCGGGCGTACCGCATCGACGCGGCCCGGCGCCATCCCCGTCACATTGACTAGAACCACCGGCAGACTTCGCTCGCGGAAAGCACGCGCCAGTCGGACCGATTGCTTAATAATCTCGTTGGCAGGGTGTACAGTCGGCATTCCCACAATCCCTCTTTGCAGATCAATCACGACCAAAGCAGCCACGGTATCGATTTTTGTAAGAGGCATGTCGCTCCTTTTCTAAATATACAAAGATAGGCGCCTTCCCCGTGTCACGACTCAGCCAGAGAAACTAAGAATAGGATTATCGTTGCTCCTAGCGGCAACAGCAGCCCCGCCCGCAAACTCCCCGTGGCATGCGAAATCACGCCCACCATCCACGGAATCACTGCCGGTCCGACCGCTGCCAGCGAAAACATGATCGCGCCAATGCTCCGCGCGGCCACCCCAAAGCGCTGCGAAAACCGGGCCACCGTGATGGGATACAAAGTCGCGAAACTTAGCCCGGTAATCATCGCGCCGCCAATCACGGAATCAAGCGTCGGGGCCCATAGCATCAGCCCGATCCCCGCCGCCCCCGCCGCGTAACCCGTGCGCAAAACGCGGCCCTCCGAAAAGTGGCGCAGGAATGCTGTCCCCAAAGCCCTGCCCAGAGTCAATGCCGACCAGAAAAACGCCGGCATCATCGACGCCAACGAAGCCCCACCCGGTCCCAGCCGCGAGACATACGAGCCGATCCATCCACCAACCGCCGTTTCCGTCCCCGGATAAAGAAAAAAGACAGCCGCGAAAATCCAAATTGTCGGATTCTTTGCCATCTTCCAAAATGAAGACGAACCCGCCCACTCCGCGGGAGTCTCCGCTGGGGGAAAAGGCAGATTGCGCATGGCCAGGGCCAGCAATAGAAGGATTACGGCCACCGAACCGAAAAAATATGGCAGCAAATTATGAGATGCGGTCCACGCGACCATCAATGAGCAAACCACCGCGCCCACACCCCAATAGAAATTCAGTAGGCTCACCGCGCCCGCACTTGAACCCAGGCCGGTTTCCGCGCTGATTTCCGCAATCAGCAGATTGTCCGTCGGGATTATCAGCCCCAGTCCAAGACCGTACGTTGCCACTGATACGAGCCCCACCACGGACGATCCCGCGTAAAACGTGGACACGCCCCCGGCCATCAAGAACAGCCCGGAAAGAAATGCCGGACGGAATCCCCAGCGCCTCAGAAGCGCTCCCGACAGTTGCACGCCCCCGAGCATCGCCAGGAATTGCACCAGAAACAGACTCCCAGCTTGCGTGTCGTTCATCATCCAGTGCGCAATCAAGATCGGCAGCATCGGCCCCAAAAGCGTGGTGAGCACGCCAGTCGGCAAAAAGGCAAGCTGGCGCGTCAAGACCAACCAGCGTTGCGAAGAAGCTGCGGAGAACTCGGCTTGAGGACTAGCCATGCAAGAGACACAAAGCCCCGAATGTGAGGGAACTTTCAGGATAACCCACGCGCGTCATCAAGAGAACAACGGCGGAGGAATTCACTACCCAACCATACAGCCAAGTATCGCAAACGGTTTTCGCTTTCGCCAAAGTGATCGGGGCATTATGATGGCCGCGCAGTCGAGCCGCAAACTACGCCGAAGCCGGACAGAGAATGAATCATCTTGCCACCGTCACCCACCGCACTCTCGCTACCATTGACCTCGTCATCATTGGGTTGTATTTCCTGATCGTCTTTGCCATCGGGTTTTATTTCGCCCGCAAAGAACGCAGCTCTACCGACTATTTTCTCGCGAGCCGCGACATCGGATGGTTTGCCATCGGTGCCTCTCTGTTTGTGTCGAACATTTCCACCGAACATTTCATCGGCCTTGCCGGCTCCGGCGCCAGCACTGGCCTTGCTGTTGGCCACTTCGAGTGGCTCGCCTGCCTCATCCTCCTCGTCCTCGGATGGGTTTTCGTCCCCTTCTACCTGCGCTCCAACGTGTTCACCATGCCCGAATTTCTGGAGCGGCGCTTTAACCGCCAGTGCGCCGTTTATCTCGCCAGCATTTCGATCGTCGCCTACATCCTCACGAAAATTTCCGTCCACCTCTGGGCCGCGGCCATCGTACTCGAACGCGTCGTCGGCTGGAGTCCGATGGAGGCAGCTATCATTCTCGTCATTGCAACCGGCATTTATACAATCGCCGGCGGTTTGTCAGCTGTCATCTACACCGAAGTGGTGCAGACCCTCGTCCTGCTCACCGGAGCGATCGCGCTCACCTTCATCGGATTGCACCGCGTTGGCGGATTCGCCGGTCTGCGTGCTGCCGTGCCCGACGCCTACTTCCACATGATCAAGCCCGTCAGTGATCCCGATTTTCCCTGGACCGGCATTTTTTTCGGAGCGCCCATCCTCGGCATCTGGTACTGGTGCACTGATCAGGTGATCGTGCAGCGCGTGCTTTCCGCGCGCGACGAAGGCCATGCCAAGGCAGGCACAATCTTTGCTGGGTTTCTGAAAATTCTTCCCGTCTTTCTGCTCGTCGTTCCCGGCCTCATTGCTTTTGCGCTCTATCGCGGTTTGTTCAAGATGAATGCCGCCGGCCAGGTTACGAATGGCGACATCGCTTTTCCCACCCTTATCATTAATCTTCTGCCGACAGGGCTCGTCGGTCTCATGATTGCCGCTCTGCTGGCCGCGCTCATGGGAGGCATGGCCTCGGTTTTCAACTCTGCCTCAACCTTGGTCACACTCGATTTCTACAAGAAACTTCGCCCCGACGCCGACGAAAAAAAACTCGTTTTTTTCGGACGCATCGCCACCGGCGTCATGGTCGTCCTCGGGCTCGCTTGGGTGCCGTTCATCCATCTCATCAGCAGCCAGCTCTATATTTATCTACAGAGCGTACAGGCCTACATTAGTCCGCCCATCGCAGCGTGTTTCGTTCTCGGCATTCTCTGGACTCGGCTGAATGGAGCCGGTGCGATCTCGTCGCTGCTTACCGGATTCGTCCTCGGCTCGGTGCGTTTCGTAGCAGAAATCTTCGCAGCCAAAGGTACGGCCTTCACCGGACTCATGCAGACGCTGATAACCTTGAACTTTCTGCACTATGCCATCTTCATGTTCATCGTCTGCTCGCTTGTATTAGCGGCCGTAAGTTTCGCGACCCCGGCTCCCGAACGCCACAAACTGGCCGGCTTGACCTTCGCCACTGTCGACGAAAAAATGGATGTGGTCCCATTGCAAGCCGCGCCCCGCAAGCCCGCGCGAGAAACGAACCGGGAACGGGCGATGAACATAATTTTCAGCCTGGGATTGGTAGCGACCGTCGTCGGTTTGTGGATCTATTTCCGCTGAAGCAGTTTGCACTTTCTGATCTGCCGGCCATAGTTCCGCCAGAGTTCCGCCGATCCCAGAGCAAAGTGCTCGCGGGTCCAATCGTCAGGCTTGTTCAATCCCACCTTCGGCAGTCGAACTGTTCATTGAAGAATCCTGCAGCCAGCGCTCGACCAACTGTCGCATCTTCCCGCCCTCCAGTCTTCGCCTGACCGCATCCATAATTTCCAACTTCGCCGACTGTCCTGTTCCGCGAAAACAGACCCAGTACGGCACATGAAACTCGTCGGCAAGCGCCGCATCCACCTGGAAATCCCTCAGCCGCATGAATCCGCGAGAAAAAACCACCCGCTGCACCTTTTCCATGAGCCGCTCACGTGCCTGTTCTGCTGGCAATAAGGACGCAAGTGCGTTCCTACTCTCAACTGTCAATAACTGGCGTTCACCCGGCATTTCCAGAAATTCAAAAAGGTCAAGCGTACCCTCGGCCGCGTCCAGGGCATAGATGCGATTGTCTTCGCTACCGCCATTGCGGATCTTCACCCGAAACAAGCGAAACGGGATGTACAGTTCAGCCATCGACCGAGCGCGACCACGCAAAACAGCCGCCGCCAAGCCCCGCGCGCCCCCAGTGAAATGCCGCAGCGCTTCATCGCGCGTAACGTTCGCCCTTAAGCTTCGAACCATCGCGGCCCGTTCCATAACGAGACCTTCATACGGGGCGGGATTCTGCCGCGCTTTTTATTGGCCGCCGCCTTGGTTATCTATGCAGAACTTCTCACAGATCGCGTGTCCCACATAGCCTGCTGCGGTGGCGAACGCCCCACCCGCACTATCCATCACCGCTGAATCGGGATCAAGTCCTTCCGCAATGATGCCCGCATCCCACGTGCTCGTTCGCAGTATCTTCAGCGCCTGTTCGCGTCCGTGCTCCAAAAGCAAGTGGTCCGCCACACTCCACGAAGTGGTTATCGGTAGCCGATAGCTCCCCGGCAGCCCATATGGGCGGTCGAAATAAGAGTACTTGTAATTCTTCGAATGCAACCATTCATAAGTGCGGGCAAACACCGGATCGTCCTCAGCTACAAACCCCAAAACCGGCAGTCTCAAAAGTGAACCCGGAGGAACGTCCACAAACAATGGCGTCTTTCCGTCCGTCGCACCAGCGAAAATCGATCCGGTCGCCCCTGGAGCCTGCTCCGAGACGCCGTATTTCATAATCGCGCTATGTAGCGCGTCCGCGCGCTGTTTCATTGCCGACGCTGCGCTCCGGTCTTTCAGACGGTCGAAAAGTCCTGTGAGATCGAGCAGCGCTCGCCAGCTCAAAACATTGTCATAAATCAGGAATGACTGTTTCTGATATTCATCTTGTGAATCCTGCAGCGACGAATACATCCCTGTCGTCGCGTCGAACCGGCTGAGCAGGAGTTCGCGCAACGTTACCAGCGCCTCGCGGTGTGCTACAAGAAACGCATCGTCGCCCGTGCGTCCAATGTACATCGCTAGGGCTAGAATCGGCGCTACCCCCTCGTCCAGCTCAAATCCGTCTTCCAGAACGACCCCGTCAATGAAACGGCTGTGAATACCGGTATTTCGAAGCTGTGTGGTCAGCGCATACTCCAGCGCCTCACGTGCCAGCGACTTGTCGGCGTCGAGCAGACCAGGAAAACTCCACAGCATCGCATCACGATCCCAATAAGCGGCCGACACGTAATAGCGCGGACTGCGCGAAGTGACTCCAACAAACTGCTCGGTATCAATCGTCCTTCCCCACGCATACAAAGCCGTAAATAGAAGATTGCGGTTCATCAGCATGTCGAGGTCTGCTTGGCCTGTTGTTCGTGTGCGTGCCCGGCACCACGCCGCGGCCTGCGCAATGATCTCGTCCGCGCCACTGCGATTGATCAACTCCCGCAGCGCTTTTGCGGAGTGCGGCGCGCTGAATTCCTCGAGCCCGACGCCGAGCACAAAATTCGCCTCCGTGGTTTCACCCGGGGCTACCATCACCTCACGCTGCGCGTCCACCGTCGGAGCCAATCCCACTGGCGGCACGGTCACATGTCCCACCGATTCCGGATGCACCAGCGCCCACGCAAATTGCGTATCGTGCGTGACGAAGCTGAACACTTCGCCTGAATCCATCCATACCGCTTCTGCCACCGACCGCTGGCCGCGCAGTTCGACGGGCGTATACGTGATCCGGTTCAGCGCGCCCCACGATGCCTTCAGACCCAACGTCACCGGTGTCGCTTCTGTTCGCCGATTGGTGAGCGTCATGTGAATAAACGCCGCCCGCGAGCCCGCCGGAGCGCAGTACGTCAGACTGACTTCAACTCCCTCCGCCGACAAATGCGCCGTCGGAATCCAGTATTCAATTAACTCCCACGACGGATTGCGAAACGCGAGCGGTTTTCCGCCAATCCTGAAATAAGGCTGCAACGCAGGTGTGCCACCCGCGCCGTTCACCTCCAGCAGTCCGCGGTCGTGCATCGAAAGCACGTTGAAACTGCCAATCGCCCCGTCTGATGCTCGGATGGTGGGCAGTGCGATCCATTCGTTGCCAGTCGGAATCACGTCGTCTGGTTTGAGCGAGAGTGGGAAATGCCGTGCGACGTTAACCGCCAGCATCTGACCGGCGAGGCAAAGAATACAGATCAAGACGGGAAAGGAACGAAGCGAGCGCCTTCGAGCCGCTCCGATCGCTGAAGAATACAATCGAACCCGCGTCCCTCTCATGGAGTGCTCTCCGTTCTTGACGCGATAGGCGCGAGCGTCAATACTATTTTCTCGGCACCTCAATCAATGCCACACCATTGACTGGCAGTTCAATTTCCAGGCTGCCCCTCGTCAGCCGCGCGGTTTCAGCGGGCGGAATTTCGGCCGCCCGATTCAGTTTCTCCACTTGTTTTCGCGTCGGATATCGCGGATTTCCCATCGCGCGATATGCCGCTAGCGAATTTCCGTGTTCGGCATCAATCCGGCTTACTCGGACGCGACTGTCTGACCCCACGCCGCGAATCTCAAGCTCAACCTTACGCGGACTTCCTTGCTTGTCCGGATCTACCAGGTTCCACAACGCAATCGCAAGCGTGCCGTCACGCCGCTTCGTCGCTAGTACCCCCGGGGTCTCCTCTGGAATTCGCACGTCGCCAAGCTTGTGCAGCAGAGCAAACGCGGCGTAGCTCGGCTTGCGGATCCCGCCCATCGCCATCAGCCCGAATCCACCATCAAACGGAACGCGCTTGGGCCCGTTTTCCTCGAAGACATCGCTGAATGTCCAGAACGACATCATGTCGACTAGGCCATCGCACTGACGAATGTCGTCCGCCAGGGCGGCACCCACATACTCTGTATCGCGCGCATGTAACCGCCCAAACGAGGGCACATTCCACTCCGTCCACATCAGCGGAACGTCCGGCCGCGCCGAGGCTGCAATCTGATCGTGCACTTTCCTGATCGCCCGGCATACGCGCTCTTCCATCGGAATATTTTCATGAGTACCGAACAGATCCTCGACCGTGTCGTCACCATAGCCATGACTGGAAATGAAATCGGTCGGTATATTCGCCGCCACGGTATGCCGAAGAAAGTCGTCGACCCAGTGCGCCGATGACGATGAAGGCCCGCCGACCCGCAAACGCGGACTCACCGATTTCAGCGCCAATGCGGTGTGGTCATAAAGCTCGAAGTATGTCGCCTGCTTTGGGTCGCCGGACCAAAAATCAATATTGGGCTCGTTCCAGACCTCAAAATACCACTGCGCCACTTCCTCGATACCGTAGCGATCGACCATGTGCTGCGCGAGAGCCCGTATCAAGGCGTCCCATTTCTTGTAGTCCTTGGGCGGAGAAACGATCTGCCTGTACCAGAACGGATGTACGTCCTGCCGTAACGCAAGCTTCTTAGGCATGAAGCTAATCTCGACAAAAGGCCTCACGCCATTGCTCAACAGTCCGTCATAGATCTGGTCCACATACGAAAAGTTGTAAATAGGATTGCCACGCTCATCTTCATCGTAAACGCCGACCTCGTCGTGCAGAATGTTGTGGAACCGCACATAGCGGAAGTCGGTGATCTTCTTCACTTCGCGCAGGTCGCTACGATAGCTCTCGCGCAGCGTAAGAATCGCGCGGCCCGAGCCGAACATCTGCTCCCAGAAGTGCGGAAACGTTTGTCCCGGTGCGCGGGCATCCACGATTATCCTGTCAAGAGGGGCGACACCCTGCGAAACCTGCCCGCCAACAATTCCCAGCGAACAGAAAACGAGCAGAAGGACTAACGACAGACGGCGAGAGTAGGTCATTTGATTCTTGTCCGCGTAATTTTATTTCGTATTGAACCCCGGATCGAAAGCCTGACGAGGAATCGTTGAATTAAGTCGAGGCCGCCCCGAAGACCTTGGCGATTTACATGGTGCCTTTCCTGTTTCTTGGCATTCTCCTCGCTTCTTGATTGCGCCGCAAAATCGAGAAGCGCGCAACCATTCCTAAGGCAGCACAGTCAGTGGAGCGCCCGTGCCCCGGACGGAATCAGGGCCAATCCACACCGTCACTTTCGCCGGTTCGACCGCGAATTGGTTGCTCGCGTTCCAGATAGCCAATGCCTCAGAACCTAGCTCAAACTTCACTATTTTCGTTTCTCCCGCCGCCAACATCACATGCTGGAATCCCTTCAACGCCCGCACTGGTTGCGCCGTGCTCGTTCCCACCAAACGAACGTACAGTTGGATCGTTTCTTCGGCCGCACGAGAGCCTGTATTGGTTACTGTTGCCTCCACGCTCAACGCCGCCGCCTTTGTCCGCGCCGCCAGCGCCCGGTTCAGTTCTGCGGCACTGACCTGCGCCTTGCTCACCCTCGTTGCCCCGTAGTCGAACGTCGTGTACGAGAGCCCGTACCCGAACGGAAACTGCGGCGTGTTTTGCTCATCAATGTAGCGCGAAACGTACTTGGAGCCGGTGTCGTGAGGAGGATGCGTGAGATCCACCTCTGCTGCCGGACGTCCCGTGCTCAAAGCGTTGTAGTACAAAGGCTCCTGTCCCACGCTTCGCGGCCAACTCACCACTAATTTCCCGCTGGGGATTACATCTCCATATAAAATCCGCGTGAGCGCAGCGCCGCCCTCGGTCCCAGGAAACCACGCCTCTAGCACCGCCGGCACATGTTCAAAGGCCCATGGCAATGTCAGCGGTCGCCCGCTGAACAAAATCAACGCCACTGGTTTGCCGGTCGCGACAACTGCTTCCAGCAATTCCTCCTGTCGCCCTGGCAATCCTAGATGTGCTCGCGACGCGGCTTCACCACTCATCTCCGGAGATTCGCCCAGCGCGAGAATCACGAGATCGGCGCGCTTGGCTCCGGCCACCGCTTCCGCGATCTCTGTGTCGGTGCCATCGAGAATCCCAGCGCCCTTAAAGCGCAAAACGTGGCTTGCCCCGACATGCTCGGCCAGCATCGCCGGAAATAACACGCCGCCATTCTTCGGCCTCAGGGTGGTGTCCAGATGCTCGGGGTGCGACGGATCGTCGGCCAGAGGCCCGATCAATGCAATCGTTTTTACCTGTGGCGATATCGGCAACAACGTTTGCCCTGCGCCACCTGGTGCGTTCTTCGCAAGGTCGTTCTTAAGTAAAACAATCGATCGTTCGGCGGCTCTGCGCGCCAGTTCCAAACTCTCAGGCAAGAAAAACGCTCGCTCCGAGCGCCCTTCTTCGACATAGGGATGTTCGAATAGGCCCAGCGCCAGCTTAACCCGTAGAACGCGGCGAACAGACTCATCTATTTCGGTCTCGGCCACTACGCCCGCTCTCACGAACTCTGCAAGGTGGTCGTGATACAGACTGCTCACCATATCCATATCCACACCCGCCGTGAATGCCTTACGCGCTGCCGCGGCACCGTCGATCGCAATTCCATGTGCCACCAGTTCTCCGATCGAGGACCAGTCGCTGACGACGAATCCCTTGAATCCCCATTCTTTCCGCAACACCTCCGTCAACGTGAACGGATTCGCCGAGGATGGGACGCCGTTCAAAGCGTTGAACGCACTCATCAACGTGGCTGTCCCCACATCGACTGCAGCGTGAAATGGGGGGAGGTAAAACTCTCGCAGCGTGTGCTCGGAAATTTCCGTCGTGTTGTAATCCCGCCCAGCTTCCGCTGCTCCATAGCCGACATAATGCTTGACGCACGCCGCAATGCTGTCCGCAGCATCCAGCCGTGCACCCTGATATCCCCTCACATATGCCGCTGCCATGGCCGAGCCCAGATATGGATCTTCGCCCGCTCCCTCCGCGATCCGGCCCCAGCGCGCGTCGCGCGCAATGTCCACCATCGGCGAGAAGGTCCAGCGAATCCCTGTCGCCGAAGCTTCCGCCGCCGCTACATGTGACGCCTTTTCTACGATCGCCGGCTCCCAAGTAGAAGCCAACCCTAGAGGAATCGGAAATTCCGTCCGGAAACCGTGGATCACGTCGAGCCCAAAAAGAATGGGAATATGCAGGCGGGATTTTTCCATCGCAATCCGCTGATAGGCCGTGATCTGCCGGGGATCGATCACATTGAGCAGCGATCCAATCTGCCCTTTGGCGATCATGTCTTCGTAATCGTCTCGCCCCGTCCCCGGTCCCGTGGCCTGACCCGCCGAATATTGCACCAGTTGTCCAACTTTTTCGTCCAGCGTCATCCCGCGCAAAATAGATTCCACCCTGGCATCAAGACTCGGGTCCGCAATCGTACCCCCCGGGCCCACGGCCTCAGTCGGCGCGACCTGTGCCCATGACGGTGAATTGGCGATAGCGCAAACTGCCAGAAAAAATACAGGTAAAAGTCGAAGAAGAGAGCTCTTGAACGTCAAGTAGGCTCGCAGCGCCGCCCGGATTGAATGATCGATCACTGCGCCTCGTACCGGGAGCAACATGAGCTAACGCCTCGCTGCGACATTGTCATGTCCTCCACTAAATCGCATTAGTTAATCGTCAACGCCATGTATGAAATACGCTTTTGCCGCCGATGTCAATAGCCGCGCTCAACTTCGTCCAATATCTTCGCTTGCTCGCGCCATTTCCTTGTGCGAGACTTCGCTCCGTGAGCACAAGAAAGCCAAAGGCGGACGGCGATATCAGCGGGCGCGCCGCCCGCAAACCCATGAGTTTGAAAAACCTGGCGGAGCATCTCGCCCTATCCCCGGCCACCGTCTCCCTTGTCATCAACCGTTCCCCCGTCGCCGACTCCATCCCGCAGGACACCAAAGATCGCATCTTCGCCGCCGCCCGCAAATTCAAGTACCGTCCCAACTTCCTTGCCCGCTCCCTCCGCACGCAGCGCAGCTTTACCATTGGCGTCATCGTGCCCGAAGTTAGCGACGGCTATTCCGCTTCCGTCATGAGCGGCGTCGAAGATTACCTCCTGCAGGAAGGTTATTTCTACTTTGTCGCCAGCCATCGGCACCGCCCGGATCTCATCGACGAATACCCCAACATCTTCGTTGAACGCTCAGTCGACGGCCTTATCGCCGTTGACACTCCCTGGCGTCTCAACCTCTCCGTGCCCGTGGTCACCGTGTCCGGGCACAACGACGTCAAAGGCGTCAGCAACATCGTCCTCAACCACTCGCGTGCTGCGGAGCTTGCGCTGAGGCACCTTTTTCACCTCGGTCACCGCCGGATCGCATTCATCAAGGGTCAAGAGTTCAGTTCTGATACGGCAGTGCGCTGGGCTAGCATCGAACGCGTCGCAAGTCATCTGGGTCTCACCAGGAACGGCTCGGTCATCAATCCTCGCCTCGTCGCGCAACTCGAGGGCGATTCGCCGTCGCCTCAACTCGGACACATGGCCACCAAAATGTTGCTGGCTTCGGGGGAACCGTTCTCCGCTCTCTTTGCCTTTAACGACATCTCCGCCATGGGTGCGATCCGCGCGCTTCGCGAGTCCGGCCTCAACGTTCCCGGGGACGTGTCCGTCGTCGGCTTTGACGACATTCAGAGTGCCGCTTTCCAAAATCCGGCCTTGACCACCGTTCGCCAACCCTTGCGCGAGATGGGGCGCATCTCCGCCGAGATCCTCCTGAAGCGTATTAACCGACCAGGTTCCGATCTGCACAGCAAACACACCGTCGAACCCGAGCTGATCATACGAGAAACCACAGCTCCCGCCCCCGCCGTGCGGCCTCTCACTGGAAGACACAGGTCTTAGAAGCCCTATCGTTTTTCATACCCGCCTCTGCATTTCCATAGATACATGCGAAGCAGTTCTGTCCTGCCTAAATCCCTTGACTCCGCAAATTCTGGCATGTTATAAGCAGGCGGCGAATCTTTTACTAAATCTCTGAAAAAGCGATTTAGTAGAAGTTTACAAATCATCGAAGTCCGCGTCAGACTTCACGCATTCTTGATCTTAGGAGACCCCATGAGGCGTTTCAGTTTGGCAGTCCGCGTCGTGCTGCTGGTCGTGAGCATTCTTGCCTTGACCGCGTTAACTCAAGCCCAGTATCGGACCTCCATCCAAGGCGTTGTCACCGATTCGACGGGCGCCGTGATTCCTGGCGCCACTCTCACCCTGACCAACCCTGCCACCAACGAAAAGCAAGTCCGCACCAGCGACGCCAACGGCGTGTTCAACTTCAACGCGCTGCCTGCTTCCGTCGTTTTTCGGTTGGAAGTTTCGATGAAGGGCTTCCAGAACAAACGCATCGATGACCTCCAACTGATTCCCGAGCAGCCTAACGCTGTCAACGTAACCCTCGATATCGGTTCTGCATCGCAAACCGTCAACGTAAACGGCGATGCAATCGCCGCGCTGGATACCGAAACGGCTTCCGTCAACGGCGTTGTTACTGACAACCAGATTCAGCATATGCCGTCCTTCGGCCGCGACGTCACCAAGCTCGTCGAGCTCGCTCCCGGCTCTTTCAGTGATCAGGCGCAGGGGAGTGGCGGCGGCAGTAATAATCTTCCCGGCACGCAGACTGGCGCTGGGGCTTCGGGTGGCAACACTGGCATCTTCGCGACTGAAAACGGAGTACAGGCGATCGCCAATGGCAACCAGACCGAGAACAACGGCATCACGATTGACGGCATCAGTACCACCAGCGCCGTTTGGGGCGGAGGCACAGTTATTACTCCGTCCGAGGATTCCGTTGAAAGCGTGAAAGTTGTCTCTAACAGTTACGACGCCGAGAGTGGCCGCTTCTCAGGGGCGCAAATTCAAGTTACCTCCAAGGGTGGGAGCAACGACGTCCATGGCAGCTTGTTCTTTACTACCCACCAACCCAACCTCAACGCCTATCAGCGCTTCAACGGCGAAGGCAACCCTGTGCTAAGGGACGACCTCCATTGGGAACAGTTCGGTGGGAGCGTCGGAGGCCCGATCTGGAAGAATAAGATTTTCGCTTTCTTTAACTATGAAACGGTGCGCCTACCCAACGGGGGCGTCTCTACCTCCACGGGTTGGTACGACACGCCGGCTTTCGACGGCTTGACTTCCTCCGCTGGACCGATAGCGACGCAGTACCTGACCTTCCCTGGTCATGCTGTGAACAGCACGAGCATTAGTCCGACCGCAACGTGCGCAACCATCGGCCTGCAAGAAGGCGTGAACTGTCTAACTCTTCCGGGCCAGGGACTGAATCTCGGCACGCCGTTGACGACAGGCGTCGGCACCCAGGATCTGGGCTGGAGCAGCCCAACCAACCCCGGGTGCGGCGGGGCGGGCCTGGGCTGCGGACCTCTCACCTTGGGCAACATCGCCGATATTGCGAACTACGCGACTTCCAGCGCGACCACCTCCTCCAAGGCGCAGTACAACGGTCGCCTCGACGCAGATGTGACGAGCAACGACCGTCTCACCTTTTCCATCTACTGGGTACCGCAATCGTCAAGCTTCCTCAACGGACCGTCCCGCGATTACAACTACTTCCATCACTCTCAGATCAATGAAGCGTACTCCTTAGTCTGGAACCACACCTTCTCGCCGACGATGCTCAACGAGGCCCGATTCAATGGCGCGGGATGGCACTGGAACGAGGTCAAGGATAATCCGCAGTCACCTGTCGGACTCCCGTCCGATTACATTGGCAACATCGGTAGCATCTCGCCGGAGTCTTTCGGCCCCAGCGTCGGCAGCATTTTGGATCAATGGACTTACAGTGGGAAGGATGTGGCCACTAAGATCATTGGACGCCACACCATTAAGTTTGGCGGCGAAATTACGCGCCTCTTTTACCTGCAGGATTGTGCCGGTTGCGGCGTCCCCAGCTACAACTTTTACAACATGTGGGACTTCCTCAACGACGCGCCCTATAACGAATCGTCGCAATTCGATCCGACGACCGGCTTCCCGTCAACCGTGCGCCAGGATCAGCGCGAAGACATCTGGGGGTTCTTTGCCCAGGACGATTTCAAGCTCCGCAAAAACCTCACCGTCAACCTAGGGCTGCGTTGGTCCTACTTTGGTCCGCTCTCTGCAAAACAAGGCAACATGTTTGTGGCAACCCCCGGTTCCGGCGCGAATTATCTGACTGGCCTGACTGTTGCGAAGGGACACTCCTGGAACGCACAGAAAGACAACTTCTCGCCCGAGCTCGGTTTCGCATGGAGCCCGGAACGATTCCACGATCGGCTCGTGTTCCGCGGCGGTTTCGGCCTCAATTACAACCAGGAAGAAATCGCTATTTCAGCGAATATCTCAAACAACCCCGGGTTGACAGTGTCCCCATACCTCGGCAGCTCCTCGCCGGAAGCGATCAATCCCGATATCATCTATGCCGTTTCATCGGGCATCCACAATCTGTATGGTTATCCGGCTAACCCCAATACGATCTCCACGTATGGCCCGAACGGATTGCCCACCAGCGGCGCGACGGTCGGCGTCGAAATCTTTCCCAGTACCCTTCCCACCATGCGTGCCTATCACTACTCCTTCGATACGCAATACGACATTGGGCACCAGTGGGTGATGACTTTGGGATATCAGGGAAGCTTGTCTCGCGACATCTTCTTCCACTCCAACCCCCTGGCCATCCCCGCTGCCAGCGGCTATGCACTGAACCCGCAGATCGGCTATGGAGACGATTGGGGTGTGAACGGTCGTGCGAATTACAACGCCATGCTCACGGAATTGAAGCACCAGTTCTCTCGCCAGTTCCTGGTCGACAGCCAGTTCACCTGGGCCAAGAGCATGGACACCAGCTCCGCACCTTACTCGGAGCAGATCTACGCCTATAACTCCAACTTCAATTATGGACGCTCCGACTACGACGTCTCCAAGGCCTTCAAGGTTTATGGGATGTGGCAGCCGGTCATCTTCCGCGGCAGTCACGGCTGGCTGGAAAAAATTGCTGGCGATTGGTCGCTCAGCGGCATCTTCAATTGGCACTCGGGATTCCCCTGGAGTCCGCTGGTGAATGTGTTGGGTACTGGCAACCCTCCGACGACTCCCGAGTACATCGGCGCAAGTCTCTACTGCGACACTTGTGGCTATTCGACGATCCTTCCTGCTGCTTATCTGGGCGGCGCCGGCAACAGCACCAGCAACAATCAATTTAAGACCGGTTCGAATTATCCAGAGAAGCCTGTGTATAACCCGGCTACCGGCATCTCCACTTCGCCATATTTCTCGAACGGAGCCGCGTCCCTCAATGGCTACACCGCCTTCACCCCCACCCCCTACGGAAGCAACAATCCTCCGTTTCCGGGAGTGGGCCGCAACTCATTCACCGGACCTGGATATAGGGATGTCGATATGACCATTTCCAAGGGTTTCGGCCTGCCAAAAATGCCAGTACTTGGCGAAGGAGCGAGATTCGAGCTTCGAATGGATGCCTTCAACGTGTTCAACAATCTAAACTTCAATCCCACCAGCATCTCGAACAACATCGCCAACTCGAACTTTGGTACAGCACAGTCCGCTCTTGCGGCCCGTGTGCTCGCCTTGTCGGCTCGCTTCAGCTTCTAGGCCTCCGCTGGGGAGACATTCTGGCGCACCCGTATTCCGGGTGCGCCTTTCTTTTTTTCAGGGGATGCATACGCAGGGATAGAAACTCCAAAAGCGTCAGTGGGATGACTTCCCAACCGTCTCGAACCCGGCTCTCTCCATCCCGCGCTGCGCGTCTTTATTTTTCATGAACGTGTCCCAGACGAAACCAGACCGCGCATTCTCCGCCATCAGCATCGTGATGCCCAAATCTATGCCGAGCACGTCCGGATCGTACCAGCCAGTCAGTGGATTAAACGCATCGACATAACCATATCGTCCCCAGGCCTTCGGGTAGCGTTCGCGGATGTTCCGCAACACCAGCATGCAATCCTCGCGCAGAAATGGCAGCGAGCCCCCAGCGGCGGAGGGAACGACACTGCCATCCAGTCTTCCCATCCGCGGAGGCCCTCCCCAAACCTGGTAGCCCATGGTCGAGTCGGAAGCCGTGATTCCCCAAAGCTGCTCGCTGTAATCCGGAAATTCTCCGCGCAGGGAAAGGCAGAAGCCCTTGTGCGCCCTCGTGGCCATGACCGAATTCTCAAAGTAATTCGCATACGCGTCGCGTTTTCCGCGAAAGTCAAACCAGGCCTGCGAATACTGGTGTGTAAATAAGGGATCGGGTCCGGAAATGTACTCGAACTCACCAAACTTCACCTTCGGCCGCGACCACGCCTTCCAGGTATCGGCCGCAACGGGATGAGTGGGCGAACCCAATGCGAGTAGATAAATCATCATGAGTTCGCAATAGTGATTCCAGCGCGAACGAAGGAATCCGCCTTCCGGCTTCCATCCCATGGAGAAGGTTTCTCCGCCATTCAACATCCACGGCCAGTCGACGCGCTCGTAGATCGTCGTCGCAAGGTCCTGGATCTCGGCGTCGTTAAAATGCTGCCGTGTCATCAGCACGCCACAGAGAAGAAGGGAAGTATCAATCGACGATAGCTCGCAGTTCCATGCTCGCTCTCCCGTCTCAAGATCAATGAAGTGATAAAAAAAACCATGTTCGTTGGGTAACGACTGTTTTAAGAATCGGAGCGTCTGCCGCACTCGTCCGGCAATCTCCGCCGGTTTGGCGTACTCGCGCGCATCGGCAATGCAATAAGCTGCAAGCCCGAACCCGGTCGCCGCGATGCTCGCAACCCGGCGAGTCTCCTTGTCATTCATCCGCGCGCGGTCGCGCACTAGTCCAGTCGCAGTGCCGGCATCCTCCCAGAAGAAATCAAAGGCGGCCCGTTCCACCTCGTCGAGAAGTGCTTCATCGGATCGGTCATAAGAAATCGCGCTGGGTTCCTGAAAGGCCTTTTGTCCTCCCGACAGCATGGCCGACACTAGCCGCGGAAGCGTCAGCAATCCCAGTGGCGCAGCCTTCAGAAAAGCGCGACGAGGTAGATCGGGTTGGCCTTCGATTATTGGCATCGAACCTTTCCATAATATGTTAAGTGGCTGCTATCTGTAATAATGATCGCGTGAAGAATACGCCAGACTTGGACGAGCCGCACGAAAACCAGCTTGAATTGAGTCTGTTTCACGCCGAGGACGCGGCACAATTGCTCTGCCAAGTACAAAATTCCAACTATTGGGTAGAACCTAATTCCTTATGAATCAAGCGATACGCAACTACGTTGAAGGCGAATGGCGCGATGCCACCGCTTCCGAGCATCTTCCCGTGATCAACCCTGCTACCGGCGAGGAGCTGGGACGCGTTCCGCTCTCTTCCGCGGTCGACGTGGACAATGCGTCCAAAGCCGCCGCCAAAGCCTTGCCCGAATGGCGTCGCGTTCCGGTTGGAACACGGATCCAGTTTCTCTTCCAGTTGAAGGCGCTGCTCGAAGACAACTTCGAAGACATTTCCCGCACCGTCACCATGGAATGTGGCAAGACACTGGCCGAGTCGCGGGGCGAAATGCGGCGCGCCATCGAGAACGTCGAGGTCGCTTGTGGCACGCCCGTATTGATTCAGGGATATAACTCCGAGGATATCGCGGCCGGCATCGATGAGATCATGATCCGGCAACCAGTGGGAGTTTGCGCCATCATCGCGCCCTTTAATTTCCCGGCCATGATTCCGTTCTGGTTTCTGCCGTATGCCCTGGCTTGTGGCAATACCATCATCATAAAGCCTTCGGAGCGCGTGCCGCTCGCGATGCAAAAGGTCTTTGCCTTGATCGAAAAACTGAAGTTGCCTTCAGGCGTCGTCAATCTGGTGAATGGTGGCCGCGACGTGGTCAACGCTATCCTCGATCACCCCACGATTCGTGCGATTAGTTTCGTCGGTTCTAGTGCGACAGCAAATTATGTGTATGGACGAGCCGCCGCTGCGGGTAAGCGCGCCCAGTGCGCAGGCGGGGCGAAGAATCCGGTGGTTGTGCTGCCCGACGCGGATTTGGCAGCGACGTCTGAGATCGTTGCCGACAGCGCGTTCGGTTGTGCCGGACAACGTTGCCTGGCGGCGTCATGGGCAATCACCGTGGGCGAGGCTGGGAGGCCGTTCTCGGAAGCTATTCGCGAGAAGGCCGCGAGTCGCGTCACCGGAAACGGGTTGGATGAAACAGTGCAGATGGGGCCGGTCATTACCGGCGAGAGCCGCTTGCGAATTGAAGGCTTGATCGCGAAAGCGATCGACAACGGCGCCCGCGCCGTAGTCGACGGACGCAATGCCAGAATCTCGGGATTCGAGAAGGGTTCCTTCGTACGGCCGACCGTCATCGAGGGTCTGCCAGCCTCGAGCGAGGTGGCGCGCACCGAAATCTTCGGGCCGGTGTTGACCGTGCATCACGTCGAGAACATCGATGACGCTATCGCGTTGGTGAACGCCGGAGAATACGGCAACATGGCTTCACTGTTCACTACGAGCGGCGCGAACGCGCGCAAGTTTCGCTACGAAGTAGAAGTCGGCAACGTCGGGATCAATGTTGGAGTGGCTGCACCGATGGCTTTCTTTCCCTTCAGCGGTGCGCGCAAGAGCTTCTTTGGTGATCTCCACGGCCAAGGCCGCGACGCGATCGAGTTCTTCACCCAAGAGAAGGTCGTGGTGGAGCGTTGGCCGAAACAGTGGACCCGAAAGTTTTAGACCGAGGCAGACGCGGACATTCAGTCCTGCGAACCAATGCCGGGTATGCGATGAGACTTAAGATTCGGTGGCGTGTAGACTACTGGCTGCGGGATAAGAAATGATGAATGTCCATTGGCTTTTCGCGGTGATCTTCGTGGCGGGATGCGCAACCACCCATGCGCAGACCGCTCCCGCAAAGATTGATGCCTCCGCCGTATGGCAGATATCTCCGCAATTTCTGGCGACCGCTCCCGCGACTTGCCAATCCGGCAAAATCGACTGTCTCATCGGCCAAATGGCCAAGGCCGGTGCCACGGCCCCCGCCATCAACTTTACCCGCGAACTCCATCAGCAAAGCCACGGCGATTTCGGCGTCATGACTGGTTTTCAAAGCCAGGGATCACTGGCCTTCGCGTGGGTTACTTACCCCTTACGCGCAAATACCAATAACGGGCTTTTATTGGTGAATGGACGGCCGTCCATCGTCAACCTCGAAGATCTGAAACTGCTCGACACAAAGACGATGGAACAAAGTTCTCAGTTTCATGATCTCAGAGGGCAATTCCCACAGGTGAATTTGTGGCCGGGCGATCGTGACGGCAAGACGTGGCCCACGCCACAAGCAGGACCGAATGGTGGAAGCCAGTTTGTGTTGGAGTATCCGCTGCGCAATGGGTGCCACGCCTGCGCCCGCGCTGGGAGCGCCATATTCACGTGGAACTTCGATGCCCAGGGAAAGTTTCTGGGCACAAGCTTTGACGGGCTGCTCTCACCTCCACTCCAGTGACTGCGCTGCTCCCTGCATTCCTGGGAGATCCGGCTTGCGTTGTCTGCTAAAATGGCGGCGCGCGTTCGCCCCTTCCGTCGCGAGGTATGCTTATGAGGCAGAAATCGAAGTTCGCATCGATCCTCCTATTAGTTGCTTTGGTCATTTGGCCACAGTTTGCGCCTCTGCTTTCGGCGCAGGCCGCAATTCCCACTGCTGCGGAACTCGACCAGTTGCTGGCCCCCGTCGCGCTCTATCCTGACTCGCTGCTGTCCCAGATCACTACGGCATCAACCAATCCTCAAGAAATCCTGGATGTCGACAACTGGCTGGCCCAAAACTCGGGACTGACGGACGTCGCGCTAACGGATGCAGCGCAACAACAGGGATTTGATCCGGCGTTCATTGCGCTGGTGAATTTTCCTGGCGTGCTCGACATGATGGCTCAGAACATCGACGACTATGCCGCGATCGGCGCGGCCTTTTCGGCCGATCAGGGAGCAGTCTCCGCCTCGATCCAACGCTTGCGCGACCAGGCCTATCGAGCGGGCACCCTGCAAACCACTGCGCAACAGCAGGTCGTAGTGCAACAGGCGCCCGGCCAAACGATCTATGTAATCCAACCGGTCAATCCGCAGATCGTTTATGTGCCGCAATACGATCCGACGGTGGTTTATGTCGGCGGCGGCCCTTCGTTAGTTACCTTTGGAATAGGAATTGGAATTAGTGCGCTGCTAGTCGATCATCCCTGGGGCTGGGGGGGGTGGGGATGGAATTGGGGAGCACGCCGCGCTTATTACAACCACGGATATTGGGGAGGCTGGGCCAACCCTTATCGTCCGCCGCGACCCTGGTATCGTCCGCGACCAATTGTCTGGGCGAATCGGCCGGGATATGGAGGCAATTGGCGCTATCGTCCCCGCGGATATCAGCCGCCACGGCCGGGAAATAGGCCGGGACCGAATCGTCCACCTTGGGGGCCGGGAAATCGTCCAGGCAGGCCGTCGATTCAGCCTGTAAAGCCAGGACCGAATAAGCCTGCTCCAACTAAACCCGGGCCGAATCGACCTGGTCCCAATAAGCCCGGACCGAATAATCCTTCGAAACCGAACAATCCGCGACCGACGCCGCCGAATCGACCGAAGCCGCAACCAGAGAGGCCCGGAGCAACGAATCCATCTAGGCCAAGTCCTCCGACGACGCCCGGTGAAACCAAGCCGACGCCGAAACCGGAAAAGCCTGCAAATCCCGGTCGCCCGGGGACTCAACCAGGATCAGGTCGGCCGGGAACCGATCAACCGGGAACAAACCGTCCTGCGCCGACTCGTCCGACTAAGCCCGACCAATCGAAGCCGAACCGTCCCGCGCCCGGAACCGCAAAACCGAACCAGCCATCAGCGCGTCCTGCAAAGGAAAGGAAACCGGCGCCGCAATCGAAACCCGCACCAAAAGCGAAACCGCAACCCGAGGAAAGGCCTCAGGCGAGGAAGTAACGCTGCTAGGTCTTAAGATTTTGTAAATGCGGCCGATCATTGAGGGCTGGATCATCGGTGGCCCCGGCATCCCTTACACTTCAGGACCGGCTGCGGGCCTCGTTGGTGCTCACATTTATCTGACGCAAGCTTTCATTTGATCCTGATCGTCGCCACGTGTCTCAGGAATCGGCAAGCTTCAATGCAGGTGTTGCCCTCTTTTAACTTCTCTTTGCGGATTCACTTCCGCGATCAGCAGTCCGAAGGGTTCGAGAGTCACATGGTTTCCTTTCGCGAAGGATTGTGCCGACGCGATCAGCGGCTTCAGAGTAAACGCGAAAAATCCCTGGTCGCCAAGGTCAAAAGTTGCGTTCTGCGGAACGGCCGACATGTTGAGCGCGACCAGCACGGCTTTTCCTTGGTAACGGCGCAGGTAAGACATTACATTTACGTCGTCCTCGTTCAACGCAGTGTAACTCCCGTCAAGCAACGCCGTGTTTTTGTGGCGAAGTGCCAGAACCTTCTTATAGAGGTTTAGCACCGAGTCGGGGTCCTTTGATTCGGTCGCCACGTTGTGTGTCCGGTAGCTGGGCGCTACCGGGAGCCACGGTTCTGCGTTGCTAAAGCCCGCGTTGGCCGAGGCGCTCCACTGCATCGGCGTGCGCTCTCCATCGCGTCCTTTCTCCAGCGGCCACCCGGTTTTGCCGATGGGATCGCGAACGTCTTCCTCGCGCTTGGGATCGTTGTTCTCCATGCCGATCTCTTCGCCGTAATACATAACAGGCGTGCCGCGTAGTGTGAGATAGAAAGCGCCCATCAGTTTGGCGATGGCATCGTTATGCTTGCCGTCTCCGTAACGATCGTAGGACCGAACGATGTCGTGATTGCTGATGACAAATACCGGCCAGCCGTGGGCAGAATCGACGGCCGCAATCTGGTGCCGGAACTCTGCAGGAGAAAGTTTGTTCACGGTGGTGAACATGAAATCCATAGGCATCTGCAGTTCGTTGCCGCCGTCTCCGTAATACCGATCGAGCTGTGCGATATTAGAAGTCCACGTTTCCCCGATGAGCACCGCCGTGGACTCGTCCGCCACTTTGCGGAGCTTTCGGAGTTCGTCGTGGAGTTCTGGAAGATTCGTGTTGTAGATGTTTTCCAGGTTGGGATCGCCCTGCTTGTTCGTCCCCGGCAGCACGGGATCGTCATGCAGGGCGGGGTCCTCGAACAGAGTATCGACGGCGTCAAGGCGAAAGCCGGAAACACCGCGTTTGTACCACCAGCGGGTTGTATCAAGCATCACTTGTTCAACCGCCGGGTTGCGCCAGTTCAGATCGGGTTGGGCAGGATAGAAGAAGTGATAGTAGTACTGATCCGTAGTCGGGTCGAACTTCCAAGCGGATCCACCGAAAAGCGAAACCCAGTTGTTTGGAGGCTGGCCGGATGCTTTGCCGTCCCGCCAGATGTACCAATCACGATGAGAAGCCGTGCGCGAAGACTTGGAATCCAGAAACCACGGGTGCTGATCGGAGGTGTGGTTCAGCACGAAATCCATAATGATGCGGACATGACGTTTCTTGCCCTCGGCGACCATTCGATCAAAGTCGCCAAGCGTTCCGTAGATCGGATCAATGTTCTCGTAATCGGAAATGTCATAACCAAAGTCGACCTGCGGCGAGGGATAGCATGGAGTGATCCAGATCGCGTCTACTCCCAGGTCATGGAGGTAACGCATTTTAGACGTAATTCCCTCGAGGTCACCGATGCCGTCGTTGTTGCTGTCGGCGAAACTGCGCGGATAGATTTCGTAGAAGACAGCATGTTGCCACCACTGATGACTTTCGGCATCGACTGAGGTGGCCTGAGCAGCGGCAAAAAAAGAACAGAAAAGGGTCAATAGTGTCCAGAATATCGGGAATGTTTGCTTGGACGCCGACCTACACCTGGGTTTGCGCTCCGTAGCGTTACCCCCATAGAGAACTGAAAAAATTGCTGAAAACGTCGGCTACTCGCGGCTATTCCGTCAGGGCTCGAGGTTGATGAGCAACAGCCAGGGCCATCGGGCTCGGAGTCTCACTCGCGAGTAGTGGCGAGATCTGGATCTGAATGATGTTGTTCTTAATCGCATAGACAACCAAATCGCGGATCGAGTGCAGGCTCAACTTCCGCATGATATTGCTGCGGTGAGTTTCCACGGTCTTCGTGCTCAGGTTCAGGACGATGGCCACTTCCTTGGAGCTCTTCCCCTCAGCGAGAAGCTGCGTGACTTCGCGTTCACGAGCAGTCAACACGGGCAGGTTCGGGACTTCGTTCCGCGAGGTCACGTGCCCCTTGTCTAGGAACCCCGCCAGGACAAGATCGTTTACTCGTGGCGTAAAGAACATGCGCTTGCTCTGCAAGGCTTCCACCGCCGATACCAAGTCGCGAGCTGCGTCAGACTTGAGGATGAATCCGCGAGCACCAGCATTGAGAGCCTCGCGGATAATCTGATCGGAATCGGTGATGGTGAGGACGATAACCTTGAAGCGGGGGTCCATTTGAAGAAGCTGACGCGTAGTGTCGAGGCCATTGAGACGCGGCATGCCGATATCAACAATGATTACGTCCGGCTTTAGCTGCTGCGCCATCGCGATGGCTTCAGCACCGTCGGAGGCTTCGCCGCAAACTTCCCATCCATCATGTTTCTGAAGAAGCGAACATAAGCCCCGCCGCACAATCTCATGATCGTCGGCTAACAAGATACGCAGTTTCATGGCAAATCCTCCACAAAACATCTTCGAGAGATTTGGAGCCTATGCTTTCGCCCTTTAGCTGGAAGGGTTTGGATTTCGTGCCAGCACGGTAAATTCCTTATGCAAGCTCACTTGCTCAATCGCCTCTACCAGGTCGCGGGCAAGATTCGATTTCACGACGTACCCTCTAGCTCCTGCGGCCAAGGCCTCACGCATCATCTGCGGGGAGTCGTGTTGCGTAACAAACAGAACCTCAAGTTCGGGATTTTTCTGTTTCATAATCCGGCAAGCTTCAATACCATTCATTCGAGGCATGGTTACATCAAGCACGACCACATCGGGGCGAAGAGCAGCGACCTTTTCCACTGCTTCAACCCCGTCCGATGCTTCATCCACTACCTGCAATTCCGATCGCCCTGTCAGTAGAGTCCTCAGCCCTTGCCTTACGACCGGATGATCGTCCACCAGAAGGATACGGACTGCCATAACGTTTGCCAAAGTTCTATGCCACGTCCGGCGACAAGTTGTTGAATCTTCTTAGACTTAGACGTTAGACGGAGTTAATTGCAATTCCGCTTATGAAAAACGGTTCTACAAACAAACGTGCAAAAGACTAGCATGGTTTCACACTATTTCAGAATACGGGGAATCCTGTATGGACCTCATTGGCCGGCCGAAGTCATTTGAGGAAAATAGGTTCCCTGGTGCAACAACGCGTTCACAGCCTCAACGATTGAACCAATATCCCACTTCGGGCACAAGCCGCGAATGCCAATCTTCCGGGCCTCATCGGCGAGTTGATTGGAGAAATGAATTGTGACCATCAGGATGGGTATTTCAGGATGAAGCTCCCCAATCTGGCGGGCTACTTCAATCCCGTTAAGATCGGGCATTTGGAAGTCGAGCAAAATCATATCGGGTGGATTTTCCCGAACTCGCCGCAGGGCTTCTGTCCCGGTCGGAGCTAAGTCGCATACTCTCCAAGTACTTTCCTGTTCCAGGAGAGAACGAAGGTAGTTCCGCACTGCCGGGTTGTCATCCGCCACAAGAATTCGCACCAAGCAGAACCCTTCCTCAGCTCGCTCATTTTCCCCGGCGGGCAACAGGTCAACGACAATGACTATCTAGCCTCGACTACCATTAGGGGCCATGGAGAGCCGCGCTGCAATACCATAAACCCCTGAGGACTCACTACGCCAATTTTCAGACGAGGGAATCCGCGAACGCGCCATCACTCGGCCAGATACTTTTTTGGGTCTCGCTGCCCCGGAAAGCCTTCCAGGATTCTATTCTTGGGAAACAAGAGGTCTCGCAATTTGACTTTCGCTTTATGCAGTTGGGATTTCGAGTTTCCTACCGAGCACTTCAGAATTTTGGCGATCTCGTGATGCTGAAATCCTTCAACCTCGTGGAGATCAAAAATCTGCCGGCACCCCGCGGGCAGTTCCGCAGCCGCCCGCCGTAAAGCAATGCGGTCAACCGCTCCCTGAAGACTGGGATGCGGTCTCCCAATTTCACGCTTCAGGGAGGGCGAATCTGACGAGACCGGCTCGTCAAGGGATACCAGGGGCGGCGATTTTCGACGGCGTAACTTCATCAGCACCGTATTTACTGCAATCCTGTAAAGCCAGGTAGAGAAGGCCGAATCGCCGCGAAATGAATTCACGCTGCGAAACACCTGAAGAAATGCTTCCTGCGTGAGATCTTCGGCGTCGGCAACATCCCGCGTCATTTTTAGGCAAACGGCATATACCCGTTTCTTATGCAACTCGTAGAGCATCGCAAAAGCCTGCTCGTCTCCTCGTTGTGCTCGTCGGACGAGGCTGCCTTCCGAGTCGTCAACGCGACCTCGCTCTTTTCGCTGAACAACATTTACGGGAAATACATTTGTCGCCGTCGCTGATATTGGGAAGGTGGCCACTGTCGTCTCCTTGATCGACTGGAGTTGCTTTGCTCTCACACGATTGCGGGAGCATTCTGAGTCACCAGAAGAGACTAGCGAAGTGACGACATATGTCCCATAGGGGTGCCACTGTACTTGGTTCCAAAACTTGCTGTACCGTTGGGAGTAGATTCGTTCGGGCTATAATTCTTTTATTTGTCGGGAGTTAGGGCGCACATAGCCCCGTCGAGTTGTCTCGGAAGAATTTGGTCCGTCTCATTGGTTATCGTCAGAATCTCGACTACACACCACAGCCATTTAAGACGCCATTCGGGTCTCGCAACGCTAGCGCTGAGGGAATCACCAATTCAAGCAGGGTTCCGGGAGCGGCATTGATAAGCCGCAATTCTCCCCCGAATTCCCGGGCGCGCTGCTTCATGCCGCCAATGCCGACTCCAATGCTCTCAGGGCGTAGATCTGCAATTCGCTGATCGATCCCTTTTCCGTCGTCCAGCACGGAAACTTCGATGAGGTCATCTCTGTGGGTCAAGGTGATACAGACCTTCCGAGCCCCAGAGTGCCGGAACACATTGGTAAGTGCCTCTTGGACAATTCGAAAGACCGCCGTCTCAACTGCCGGCGCTAGCCGCGGAAATTTTGGAGGCCGCACGTTAAGTAACGTCTCGATGCCACTGCGTTTGGCGAGTCCCTCGACATACCAACTCAGTGCCGACTGCAATCCGACCTCATCGAGTAACGGGGGATGGAGAAGATGAGACATTGTGCGAACTTCCTGGATCGCCCGCTCGATGATAGAGCTTGCCTGAACCCAAGCTTGCTCCTGCGCCTGGGCCGGTTTTTCTAGAAGCATCTTGTCTAATACCATCTTAGCGACGGCGAGCTCTTGTCCCAAGCCGTCGTGCAGGTCGCGCGCGATACGACGTCGTTCCTGGTCTTGCATCGTCATAAGACGCGTCGAGAGTCGCCGCAATTCGTCCGTCCGTTGGTCGACCATCTTTTCGAGCTCTATGGCACTGTCGCGAATCGATTGTTCGAGCAACTTGCTATCGTGAATATCGGAGCAGGTCCCATACCATCTAACGATCTTCCCCTCCAAATCCCGGATCGAAACGGCACGCGACCGGAACCAGCGGTAATCGCCATTTTTGGAACGGAGACGATACTCCGCTTCGTAATGCTCTCCGGCTGCAATCGTCTGAAACCAACCTAGCCGGCTGCGCTCGACATCGTCGGGATGCACATAGTCCAACCAGCTCACCTTCTCACCGGAGACTGTCGACGCGCCGGTATATTCGTGGAATCGCTCGCTGACATACTCGTAACATGCGTCTCCGCGGCTACTGAAAATGACATCTGGGGCAGTTCCAACAATGGCATCGAGTTCCTGATTCTTTCCAGCCAGCTCAACATTCAGCTTGAGGAGCAGCTCGGCCTTGGAAGCTAACTCCTCGGTTCGCTCAGATACGCGGTGCTCGAGATCACGATTCAGTGCCTCAAGTTGCCTTGTTTTTCGATGTAACTCGGCAAATACCCTTACCTTCGCACGTAAGAGTTCCTGTATGACTGGAACCGAAATGTAATCGACCGCTCCGTGCTCATATCCCTTTAGCCGGTCTAGATCCGTCAAATGTACGGCTGAGATAAAGATAATAGCGGTTCTTTGAAACCGTGGATGCTGCCGGATCATCATGGCTAATTCAAAGCCATCCAGCTCGGGCATGCTCACGTCCATCAGAACCACAGCAACATCCGTTTTCAGGAGAACTTCGAGCGCCTCTTTCGCGGAAGCTGCCTTGATCAGGTTCTCACCGAGCTCGCCCAGCATCACCTCGTAGCTGAGAAGTTTGGCGGGCTGATCATCCACCATGAGGATGTTGACCTTTTGGTCCGCGTCCATCGTTTTCTCCATGCCGCCACCGGGCGGTCGTTCCCGCTCCACCGACGTTACCTGTGAAGCCACATGCGCAACGACGACAGCAGTTGCTCGATGTTAACGGGCTTTGCCAGGTATTCAGACGCACCGGCCTCCAGGCATTTCTCGCGATCTCCCTTCATTGCTTTTGCCGTCAGAGCAATGATGGGCAAACGCTGCAGCGAAGTGTTTTGGCGGATCACCCGCATGGTTTCGTACCCATCCATCTCAGGCATCATGATATCCATGAGCACAATTGCAACTTCTGGCGTCGAATCCAGTTTTGCGATCGCTTCCCTGCCAGTTCCCGCGGTAATGACGTGCATGCCTCGCCGTTCAAGAACGCTGCTGAGAGCGAAAATGTTGCGCACATCATCATCGACCACCAATACGCTCTTACCTACCAAAGCATCGTCCGAATGGTGCAAGCGGTCGAGCAATCTCTGTTTTTCGACTGGAAGGTCCGCTACAACGCGATGCAGGAACAAAGCAGTCTCGTCAAGTAATCGTTCGGGGGATTCGACACCTTTTACCACCACGCTGCGGGCCAATGCGTGCAGGCGAGAGTCCTCTTCGGGGGAGAGTTCCTTACCGGTGAAAACAACAACCGGCAGATCGCATAGTGCCGGAGTATCTCGGAATCGCTCTAGCACGTCAAAACCGGAAATGTCGGGCAGTCGCAGATCAAGAACCACACAATCGAACGTTTGCTCATTAACCGCCTGGACCGCCTCTTCACCGCTGGACGCTGTGGTCACGTCAATGTCGTCATAGCCAAGCAGTTCCTTGATGCTAAGTTGCTCAGCCAGATTATCTTCTACCACCAGCAATCGTTTGCGTCGTGGAGCCGCATATTCCTTGATATGAGCGAGAGCCGTTTTCAACCCTTCCGGTGTCGTCGGCTTTGTGACAAAAGCAAAAGCGCCGCGTGCCAGACCGTGTTGACGATCTTCGTCAAGGGTCAGCATCTGTACCGGAATGTGTCGAGTTGCGGGATCTTGCTTCAGACGGTTCAGCACCGTCCAACCCAGCATGTCAGGCAGGAACACATCTAGGGACACGGCAGTAGGGTGATACTCTCGCGCTAGCACCAGCGCCTCGGCACCGCGCAAAGCTATAAGAACTTTGAATCCCATATCTTGGGAAAGATCGCGCAATACGCGCGCGTAATGCGGGTCATCCTCTACGATCAGAAGAATGGCGTCTTCGGGCTGCAGATTGTCCCGGTCATCAGGGATTTTCTCGAGCGGATGCTCCGAGCCGATGACAGATATCTGCGAGACAGATGCTGGAGCCCTTCTTTCCGTCGTCGAAGTGCTTGACGGCCCCACATAAGTTTGCGGCAAGTACAGAGTGAACGTACTACCCCGATCCGGAGCACTGCGTAACTGTATTTCCCCTCCAAGCAGGCTGGCTAGCTCGCGGCTGATCGCCAGCCCAAGACCCGTGCCCCCGTACTTACGACTAGTACCGGCGTCCGCCTGCTGGAACGCCTCAAAAATGATGCGCTGCTTGTCCAGCGGAATGCCAATGCCAGTATCGGAAACTTCGAAGGCCACGACCGCAGCGGCCTTGTTCAGAATCGGGTGGTCCTCGCTCCACCCGCTTCTCGCAGTCGAGATGGAAAGACGCACACCTCCCAGCTCCGTGAACTTGAACGCATTGGACAACAGATTCTTCAATACTTGTTGCAAACGCTTAGAGTCCGTGACCACGCTGCGGGCCAGATACGGATCGGTCTGGACTTCGAAACTGAGCCTTCGGTTCTCAGCTTCGTGCCGGAAAGGACGTTCCACCGTGTCGAGCAGACTGGCAAAGAAGACCTCTTCGGCCTCTACTGAAACCGTTCCGGATTCAATCTTTGATAAATCGAGAATGTCTGTGATCAGGTTCAGCAAGTCCGTTCCGGCTCCATGAATCGTCCTGGAGAACTCGACTTGCTTTGGCGTCAGGTTACCGTCTGGATTATCAGTGAGTTGCTGGCCGAGAACGAGAATACTGTTCAAAGGAGTACGCAGCTCGTGTGACATGTTGGCCAAGAACTCGGATTTATATTTCGAAGTCAACGCCAGTTCCTTGGCCTTTTCTTCCAAAGCGCGGCGAGCTTGCTCAATTTCCTGGTTCTTGCGTTCGACTTCAACGTTTTGTTCGGCGAGCTGTTGTGCTTTCTGAGCGAGTTGCTCGTTCGTTTGCTGTAACTCCCTTTGCTGCATCTGGAGTTCCGTGGCCAGCTGTTGCGACTGCTTTAATAGGCCTTCCGTCTGCATGGTGGCTTCGATACTGTTCAGCACGATGCCGATGCTGGCCGTAAGTTGCTCAAGAAATGCGAGGTGGGAGGTTGTGAAATTACTCAACGAGGCTAATTCGATAACCGCTTTCACGCGGTCTTCGAAGAGAACCGGGAGCACGATAACGTTGCGCGGGACGGCTTCGAACAGGCCTGAACGGATTGCAATTGTGTTCTCTGGCAAATCCGAGATCAGCATCCGGCGTTTTTCCGCTGCGCATTGGCCCACCAGGCCCTCGCCCAGCTTCAAACGCCGCAAATGCCCGTCCTCGCCGTCGCCGGCAAAGGCTGAGAGCAGCATCATCTCAGCCGATTCTTCTGTTCCCATCTGGTAGATCACACCTTGTTGGGCATTCACGAGGGGCGACAGCTCCGACAACAGCATCCGTCCCACGGTCGCCAAGTCGCGCTGCCCTTGCAACATCCCGGTAAAGCGGGCGAGATTCGTCTTAAGCCAATCTTGCTCGGTATTGCGATCGGTGGTCAAACGGAGATTGTCGATCATGGTATTGATGTTGTCTTTCAACTCCGCGACTTCGCCACTGGCTTCGACTTGAATGGAGCGCGTCAGGTCTCCCTTGGTGACTGCAGTTGCCACCTCGGCAATAGCCCGCACCTGGTTTGTCAAATTATCAGCCAGCAGGTTGACGTTGCCGGTGAGGTCCTTCCAAGTGCCGGCCGCACCAGGGACGTTGGCTTGACCGCCGAGCCTTCCCTCAACGCCCACTTCGCGGGCGACAGTTGTAACCTGGTCGGCAAAGGTGGCTAGAGTGTCAGTCATGTTATTGATTGTTTCAGCCAACGCTGCAACTTCACCTTTTGCATTTACCGTCAGTTTTTGAGTCAGCTCGCCATTGGCGACCGCGGTCACAACTTTCACGATGCCGCGGACCTGCTCGGTCAAATTGGCGGCCATGACGTTCACGTTATCGGTGAGGTCCTTCCACGTGCCGGCCACGCCAGGAACCTGGGCTTGGCCGCCCAACTTGCCTTCCGTGCCTACTTCGCGGGCCACACGGGTAACTTCGGCAGCGAACGCGTTGAGTTGATCCACCATCGTATTGATGGTGTTCTTGAGTTCAAGAATCTCGCCCTTGACGTCAACTGTGATCTTGCGCGACAAGTCGCCTCGAGCGACAGCCGTCGTAACTTCGGCGATGTTACGCACCTGACCTGTCAGGTTTCCGGCCATCGCATTCACCGAGTCGGTAAGGTCTTTCCACGTACCAGCCACGCCTGACACATTCGCCTGTCCGCCCAAGCGTCCTTCGCTGCCGACTTCTCGCGCCACGCGAGTTACTTCGGCAGCGAATGAGCGGAGTTGCTCGACCATCGTGTTCAGCGTTTCTTTGAGCTGCAGAATCTCGCCGCGCACGTCGACCGTGATTTTCTTGGAGAGATCGCCGTTGGCAATGGCAGTCGCGACTTCGGCAATATTACGCACCTGGCCCGTGAGGTTGCTGGCCATGAAATTGACATTATCGGTGAGATCTTTCCACGTCCCCGCGACTCCGGGAACTTGCGCTTGGCCGCCCAGTTTTCCGTCAGTGCCAACTTCGCGGGCCACGCGAGTGACTTCGCCTGCGAATGCGTTGAGTTGGTCCACCATCGTGTTGATGGTGTTCTTGAGCTCCAGAATTTCACCTTTTACGTCGACGGTGATCTTGCGAGATAAATCGCCGCGAGCTACAGCGGTGGTAACTTCGGCGATGTTGCGGACTTGACCAGTGAGGTTACCGGCCATTGAGTTCACCGAATCGGTGAGATCTTTCCAGGTGCCGGCAACACCCGGCACGTTAGCCTGTCCACCAAGACGACCTTCAGTGCCGACCTCGCGGGCTACACGCGTTACTTCACCGGCAAAGGCGTTCAGCTGGTCGACGGTCGTGTTGATGGTTTCCTTAAGCAGCAGAATCTCGCCGCTCACGTTGACGGTAATCTTCTTGGAAAGGTCACCGCTGGCAATGGCGGTGGACACTTCGGCGATGTTGCGCACTTGACCGGTGAGGTTGCTGGCCATCGAGTTCACCGAGTCGGTGAGATCCTTCCATGTACCGGCTACTCCTGGCACCTGCGCCTGGCCGCCGAGTTTGCCGTCGGTACCGACTTCGCGTGCTACCCGTGTCACCTCCGACGCGAACGACCGCAACTGGTCCACCATGGTGTTGATGGTGTCTTTGAGTTCGAGGATTTCGCCTTTTACGTCGACCGTGATCTTGCGCGACAAATCGCCACGAGCCACAGCCGTTGCGACTTCGGCAATATTACGCACTTGGCCCGTGAGGTTGCTGGCCATGAAATTGACATTATCGGTGAGATCTTTCCACGTCCCCGCGACTCCGGGCACTTGCGCTTGGCCGCCCAGTTTTCCTTCGGTGCCAACTTCGCGGGCCACGCGAGTGACTTCGCCGGCGAACGCGTTGAGTTGGTCCACCATCGTGTTGATAGTGTTTTTAAGCTCCAGAATTTCGCCTTTTACGTCGACAGTGATCTTGCGAGATAAATCGCCGCGAGCCACGGCGGTGGTCACTTCGGCGATGTTGCGAACTTGACCAGTGAGATTACCGGCCATCGAGTTGACCGAATCGGTGAGATCCTTCCAGGTGCCGGCAACACCCGGCACGTTAGCCTGTCCACCAAGACGACCTTCAGTGCCGACTTCGCGAGCTACACGCGTTACTTCACCCGCAAAGCGGTTGAGCTGATCGACCATCGTGTTTAGCGTTTCTTTCAGCTGTAGAATTTCGCCACGCACATCGACGGTGATTTTGCGCGAAAGATCGCCGTTAGCAATGGCGGTCGCGACTTCGGCGATATTGCGCACTTGGCCGGTGAGATTGCTGGCCATGAAGTTAACATTGTCCGTCAGGTCCTTCCATGTGCCGCCAACGTCGGGCACCTGCGCTTGGCCGCCAAGTTTGCCTTCAGTGCCGACTTCGCGGGCTACGCGCGTCACTTCGCCGGCGAACGCGTTGAGCTGGTCCACCATGGTGTTAATGGTGTCTTTCAGTTCGAGGATTTCGCCCTTCACGTCGACGGTGATCTTGCGCGACAAATCGCCACGCGCGACGGCAGTAGTCACCTCTGCGATGTTCCGGACCTGTGCCGTCAAATTACCGGCCATGGCGTTCACGGAGTCAGTCAGATCCTTCCAGGTTCCAGCGACGCCTACGACGACAGCTTGTCCGCCGAGTTTGCCGTCCGTTCCTACCTCACGAGCTACGCGCGTAACTTCGGACGCAAACGAGCGCAACTGGTCCACCATGGTATTGATCGCTTCTTTGAGTTGTAGGATTTCCCCGCGCACATCCACCGTGATTTTGCGGGAGAGGTCGCCGCTCGCCACGGCGGTAGCGACTTCAGCAATGTTGCGCACCTGGCCAGTGAGATTGCTGGCCATCGAGTTCACGGAGTCAGTCAGATCTTTCCAAGTCCCCGCTACGCCCGGGACCAAGGCCTGACCGCCCAGCTTGCCGTCAGTTCCGACCTCACGTGCGACGCGAGTCACCTCGGCGGTGAAAACCCCGAGCTGTTGAATCATGGTGTTGACGATATTGGCAGAGCGCAGGAATTCGCCTTCCAGAGGCCGGCCATCCACGTCCAGACGAACGGTTTGTGTCAGATTTCCCTGGGCAACGGCCGCGATAGCGCGAGTAACTTCGGCAGTCGGTCGAAGCAAATCCTCGACCAGAGTATTTACCGAGACTTCTATGTCCCCCCAGGCTCCGCGGGCTTCATGAAAGCGCGTGCGCTCGCGCGTCCTTCCTTCTTTCCCGACGACTTGGCCAAGGCGCCTCAATTCTTGGGCCATCTGCTGATTCGCGGCAACGATGGCGTTGAATGTATCGGCAATCTTTCCCTCGAGCCCAGTCCAAGATCCCGGAAGCCTGACGGAAAAATCTCCGTTGCGCATGGTTTGCAGGCTAACCAGAATCGCGCTCAAACCAGCCGGCGCTGGTTCAGCGACAAGAATAGAATTCCCGTTCTTCTTCTCACTGAGATCAGATTCGCCGCTCGCGATCGCTGCCTCTCGGCTGTTTTTCTTCATCGATTTCTCCGGAACGGAGGCGAACTCAAGTATTGCGAGCTGCGCACAATAAATACCCTCACAATAAATACCCTTAGGAAGGGACACGAACACACAGGTGTTCCCGTCTGGCGTGAGTGAGGAACACTCCGAAACCAGTCTTAACCCTTACACATTACTTTGAGCGCACCTCAAGACCACCAATTGGAGTGTTTATCACGAAAAAGTGTAGGGTGACTCTAGGGTTTTTACTGTAGAGGTCGCTAACTTAGGAAACCTGAAAGACTTGCGTGCGGGGCTATAGGGCTTATCACCGCGAAGAAATCTAGGATCGGTTCGTCTTTCTCTTGTCGGTTTTCTCGTCATCCTTCGCGACGATTGCCTCCGGGGATGCCTCAACCGTCACTTCTACCACGGCTCCGTGTTTCAGGCGCACCTCCTCGCCATTTTCATCGGTCAATGTGTTTTCGATACGAATCTCTCGATAAAGGTGATCAGCCCCCTCAATTGTGATCTGCGCTTTCTCGGGTTCGCCAGGGGTAATCGGCTTGATGATTTTCTCCACCGTAGCCGGGAGGGTCGTACTGGGCTTGTCGCTCATGGAGTTGTCAGGCGCGCATCGGTGCACGGAAGTTGCTCCCGTCCACAGCGCTGCCGGAATTATACTGAACGTAATACCACTCCGCTAGTTGCCTCCACAGGCTTCGGTTTTGAGACGTCGCAATCGAAATGCTTCCTTGATTCCTCGGTGTCGCCACGGGGCAGGATGAAGAATCTTCATCTGCCTATTATTGCTGAATTACGCATGATGATTTTCCCCTCCGTGGAGTCGTAAGCCTCACAGTAACTTTGCTCGTGAAAGTGGGCTGGTTTGGATTCGTATAATTCAGAGGAAATAAGGCGTACCGTTTGTGAGACATGAGGCGCACCGTCGGTTCTCACGGCGGCGCGCCGCAAATCGCCTCGAACAGGGAAATACCTTAAAGGAGCAGTCCTAGCGAGAAGGAGGACGGCCAGCCGACCTCGGTGCCGCCTGCATTCGCTGTTGCATCGCCTGGTTCTGCTGCTGGTGCCTTTGCTGCAACGCCTGCGTCTGCTGCTGGTGCTGTTGTTCCACCTGTTGCTTCTTTGCATCGTTGGTCTGTTTCGCCATTTTCTGGTCTTCCTTTTCTTGTTGTTTCTGGAGATTCGCCCGCTCCTTCTGCTGTTGCGCGTATTGCTTCTCCTGTTCCTTCTGGTACTGCTTATCGAGCTTCGCATCACCCGTATTTGGCGCTGCCGGCCGTTCCGCTGGGGGAAGGTCCCGCACATGGCCCGGAGCTGCTGCGTTGCTCTCGGGATGCGCAGTGGTTCCGCCACGATTAGCTGGCGGCGTATAGCGTCCACCGGCTTCGCTCGCTCTTACGACGTCATTGCCCTTGAAATCGCCAGGTTTGCCCGTCGCGGCGATTGCTGGCTTACCCTGGTTCGCAGACGCGCGTTGCTGCGGATTGGCATGCGCTTCCTGCACATGCTGGGTTTGGGCTGCAACTGGACCAATATGCCTGTCATGCGCCGCGGCCTCTTCTGCCGCCGTCGGCCGCGCCGTTAGGCCACCATCGCCGCCGTTGTAGCTGACCCGGTTCACCGTCGTGTGATCCACGGTTGTGTTATAGACGTTGTGGATATTGTCGACGTTCACGTTCAATACGGCACGATTGTAGAAAAAATGTCCGTTGTCCCAACGCCCTCCGTCAAAGCCAACTCCAAAGTATCCGAAGCCGTAGTTGATGCCGCCGTAAAACCCGATCGTCGGCCCCCAATAGCCATCGTAGAAAACGAAGCCATTGCCGCCCCAGCCCCAATATCCCGGCGTCCACAGAAATCCTACTTCGGGAGCCATTACCCACGTGCCGGGTACCCAGTAATAGTCGTCGAAATCGTCGCCCCAGGCCCAGTAACCCGGCGTCCAAAGGTAGCCGTCGCCGGGGCAGATAGGCTGTTCATAAACCGGTAGCGCGGGCGGAGCGAATCCAACGACGATGCCCACCGCGGCAAACGCCGATGCCGACAGACACGACACGGCAACGCCTATTACAACCGTAAACAACAGAGCACGAATGAAACGGATATGCATTGTGTTCCCTTTGCTTTGCTCGTCATCCCTCGTTTGCCCGGTTTTGCTCTCCTTCTGCGGGCTGCGTGGATTGAGCGCTAAACTATCCGACTTCGGAATTTCACTTCACCAATTTGCCAGCGACAACATCAATCAAACTGCTCTGGGGCGGCCGCTCAACAAATCAACAAGCAAAACAACGATTGCGACCACCAGCAACAAATGAATCAGACTTCCCGCGACGTGGAGTCCAAAACCTAGAAGCCAGAGGAGAACAAGAACAGTCACGATCAACCAAGCCATTCGCATTGTCATCACCTCTGCCAACTTTTAACTTAACGACGACCTCGACGCTACTCGCGTTAGGTTGAATTTTCAATCGTGACCGGTGTGTAGAGTGGCGTAAAAAACCCTGTATGCCTTGATTATCGATTGGGATCGCATCGGTGTTTGTAAATCGTCCATCACAGCGCTGATCCTGATATGGCGCCACAGATCATTGAGTAGTGAAGTAACCTTGGCTAACGTCGAAAACGTTTTCCTCGTAAAAACTCTCTTGGTTAATCTGACCTCTAACGGGTCCGTACAACTACTCTCATATCGATCACGCGAAGTCAAAGCATCTATCTGCTCGTTGGCGAGACGCAGCCGAGCTTCGGTACTTGGAACTGGGGTTGACATTCCATAGCGCAGCCAATGCGGTGGCCGCGTCGCCCATAGCGCGGTTCCGAAGGTTGGTCGCGTCAATATGCACGGGCAGTGATCTCCGACTCACTCTGGATGAACCGGCCCCATCGCAGAGTATCGCTAGCGATTGATCGAAAATTTTCTTGAAGTGGTTCGCGGATGTCAATTGCTTCCTAACATTCGTCATGAATTATGCCTGCCTTTCAATCGCCTGCGAAGCCGTTGCATCCCCTCTGACAAAAAAAGGCGAGGAGCAAAGAGCCAGTCTGTCGATCTGACTCCTCCTCGTTACGAGGGCATAGTTTTGCGGATTCGCTCATGCATTGAAGAATACCGAACTCCGTAGCGTCGAAACATCCCGCCAACGGTGTACTTTTGCCGAGGATTCTATGTACCTTGTCGTTCGCGGCGAACCCCTACGGCACGGTATGCCGCGATCTAGGGTGTTGGAGGGATGGATCGGGCAATGCACGAACGCATAGTGTGAAATCTGGCAAAAATAATTCCTCGTGCTCGGACCATCGAGTTAAACGGCTCAGATCAGGGCACAGAAGAGAGAGCGTGTGACATGAATCTACGAACTGCTTCCATCGCAAAATACTTGCTGCTGACAACTCTCGCGTTGATCTTTACCAGCATCACCTGGGCCGCCGAGGACAAAGATGAATCCGACATCAACAAGCGGATCGATACCTCTACGCATGTCTTGAATGAAATCATGGCGACTCCAGACAAAGCGATTCCCGACGGCATCATGCGCGACGCGAAATGTATCGCGATCGTGCCATCTCTCGTGAAGGTCGCATTTGTCTTCGGCGGGAACCATGGCAAGGGCGTGGCAACATGCAGAACGCCCGACGGTTGGAGCGCGCCAGCTCCAATTACGATTACCGGCGGCAGTTGGGGACTCCAGATCGGAGGCCAAGCCACGGATCTTGTGATGGTGGTCATGACCGACCAGGGAATGGAACACCTGCTTTCCAGCCACTTCAAACTCGGAGCGGATGCCTCCGCTGCAGCGGGTCCAGTTGGACGCGACGCCACCGCAGGTACCGATATAAAGATGAGAGCTGAAGTTTTGACCTATTCGCGGAATCGCGGCATCTTCGCCGGCATTGATTTGTCGGGAGCAGCGGTCTCGCAAGACAAGGACGAAACGCGCATTCTCTACGGTCAGATGGTTCCGTTTCAGGATATCTTGCACGGGAAAATTCCACCGCCTCCTGGAACCGAGAATTTCCTCGCTGCTGTCAGGAGATATTCGATGCAGGCCCGAGATCAGGCTGCAAATACGACTCTGTCCAATAGCCGACCAACCGACTAACGCCGCGACAATTGCCTTGCCGGCCAAGCCTTGGCGTCTTGGCCGGTACTCATTCTTGGATGATTCAAGATGGTTCAAACAGTAAATAGTTCAGCAACAACTCTGGCGGCGCATCCCCAACCGGTGCGAACCTACGCCGGATTCAAATTCGTACAGAACTAATTGCTTCGAGCTACAGGCTGAAACCGATGTCGAAGTCTGGCGTGCTTCAGTAGCCTGACAATCGTAATTCCGAGCGGAGTGTCGGCCATCCTATGATTTGAGCCCGGCGACTGCTGACTGAAAACGGAGCGAACAACATGTACACCATTTTGCTGATCATTCTGGTTTTGCTGCTCATCGGCGCGTTGCCAACCTGGCCCTACAGCAATGGCTGGGGATACTACCCGAGCGGTGGCCTCGGCCTGGTACTGATTATCGTGCTGGTCTTGGTTTTGCTAGGCCGCGTTTAGCGGCTCGGTAGGTGCTTCATCTCAACGGCTTTCGCGCAGAGGCACTGACTTGACGCTTGGGAGCATAAGCTTTCGGTCGCACTCATCCAATGCCTGGAGAATCTGATTCACGAGAGATACCAGCTTCTCGGAGTCGGGTTCTTCAGCTGCTCTGGCGCAGAGTTCGCGCCAGTCTCTTTCTTGGCTCGCAGCCATGCTGTCTCTCCCGTCAAGGGTTAACGACACAGGGCTGAGTGCAAGCACAGTGCCATAGCGCTAAGTTATTGATTCTTGGGCACCGTGTCGAGACTACGGATAAATCTGGCCGTTCGTTCCCAGAAATGTGGAGTGTAAATCGTACCTGGCCAGAGCGGCAGCCGTTACTAACCGGCCTCGAGTCGGGCGGCTTACGTTTGGCCCGTCCTTGCGTCGAGGCGGAGGACGCTGCACCCTGCGCCAAAACGGGCCTCCATTGTGTTGTTGATGCGGTGGAAGTACTGTTGCAGGAGCAGGCTTACTTTGTCGTGTGAGCACGCATACAGAGCTTAGTCAGCGGCTGGCGTCAAGTTCGCGCCAGCATCGCTTGCGAGAGGTATCGTTGCCGAGATCAAGGTTCCAGACTCGCTGCGTTCGATGCCGAGCTCACCACCAAGGTCCTGCATGCGTTCCCGCATTCCAGCCAGTCCCACACCGAAATTCGTCCCTTTGGCTTCAAAACCCGACAACACTTCTCTCGCGATTCCTTTTCCATAATCTCTGACGCTAAGCGTCACGCGGTCGGGCATAAGATCCAGCTTGACTTCGGCTGCTGAGCTGCCGGAGTGGCGATGGATGTTCGTCAAACTCTCCTGCAGAACCCGGAAAAGTCCGAGCTCCACCGGCCGCGGCAGTCTACCGACATCCTCGTGCAAGTCGATCTTGACTTCGATTCCACTGCGCTGTGCAAAGCCTTCGAGATACCATCTCGCGGCAGAATTAAACCCGGCATCGTCCAAAAGCGGAGGATGTAGCAAATGCGAAATTGTTCGCGTTTCGGCCATCGCGTGGTCCAAGAGTTGCACGGCTTCCCCCAGACAGGAATCGTTGCCCCGCATGCGGAACATCTCCAGATTCATCTTTACCCCCGCCAGGTATTGTCCCAGGCTGTCGTGCAGTTCACGGGAGAATTTTCGTCGCTCCGCATCTTGCAACTGCAGCAGCCGGCGGGTGAGATGGCGTAGCGATTCTTCGCTTTCCCGTACTGTTCGTTCCGCCGCCTCTCGCGCCGTGAGTTCAGCGGACAACAATCGGTAGTGCACGGCGAAGAGCTCCAGCGCCAGGATGAACGATATTGTCAGAGTTATGACCGTAAGAATTAAAAGGCGACGCGAGGCAGCTTCGCGTGTCGCTAAGAGAGATTGTTCCTCCACCCGCATCCTTCGCATGACGGAGCTGATCTCGGAAGAAATCGGCAAAGACTGTCGGATGAGGGCTTCTTGTCTCGGGTCGTTACCACCCGATTCTTTGTAAAATTGAATCGACTCCCGGTGAAGAGCAATTCTGCGGGCCGCCAAATCCTCTAGGCGAGAACAAAGCTCTTCTTGTTGGGGGTTGTCTTGCGTCAGCTTGCGCAGATTTCGCAGCAGCCCCGTAATTTCGGCAATCGCAGATTCGAACTGACTGATGAAATCGTCGCTTCCCGTTACCGTATAGCCGCTTCGCGCGCGTCCGGCACGCGAGATCGCGGAATCAATATCTCCAATGACGCCCACGACTTCGTGGGTGTGAATCACCCATCTTTCACTTTCGAGCAGTCGCCTGGTGGCGAAATAAGTCGCCAGTCCGCTCAGGAACAGCAGCAGCAGAGCTGACGCAAATGCCCATTGAGCTCTCTCCCGTGCCGACATTAGCTGGGCTCAAATCCCCAAAACACTTCCGTCGCGGAGATTTGGTATTTCCGCAGGGCGTTTTCGTCGATCAATCTCTGCGGTAAGTCGCGACATTTTCTCCGGGTCTCTCTCAATCGTCGCATGCATAAGTAGTTCGCGCCACTGCCTTTCCAGCCTCTTTGCTAACGCCTGCCTCCGAACTCGTCCCGTCGCCAGGAACTTGTGACAATTGCCAAGTTTCAGGGTTCTTGTCCCTGTTGCGAACGAGTGATTCATGATGCAGCCTGCCTCGGAACCGTGCCGGAAATCGGTTCCCTTGAAGCTTGACATTCCGTAGCAGCCAAGACTCGCAGCCCGCGTAATGCATCCTCGAGCTCTCGTGCTTCCTCGCCGGAATTGGAATCCTCCTGCCGCAGCTCTATGATCCTTGCCTGGATGGTTTTTTCTGCTTCATCGATTCGCGGGCGTAGCTCTTCGGACCGAAGTTCCAGAAGTGCGGCCCGATACAGCTCGCGCCAAGCAGTGCTCATAGTCATGGCTTTACCTGCTTTCTGATCCCAAGAGTACCTGCACCGCTAAAAAAGGGTGGGAATATTGCCGAATATTGCGTTCGCGTGATTTAGAGAAACGGAAATACATGATTCGCATCACCTAAAGAAAGGGAAGTAGGGAAGCCCAACTCCGGTGCGATTCCTAAACGCGACCACAAGGTATAATAAACGTATCGCAAAACAACTGCAATAGATTTTGCATTGTCATTTATAAAATTCTTGACAGGAGTGATAAAAAATCATATAAAGATTGTGAAACATCGTTCGTACAGGATGAGGTTCGTATGGCTAAAGAAACTAGCGGGAGGGCACAGAAGCCTTTCCTGAAATATGATCGCGTGATTCTGGCCGACATTCGGAGGACGCGACGTGGAAAGCACCACGATCTGTTAGGGGGAATTTTTCAGGATTTGGACTCCCTGCCCGAAGGGTCGGCAATCAAGATTCCTCTAGACAAAGTCGATGGGACGACGCTGGCCAACCTGCGGTCGGCCGTTCACCGCGCCTCGACTTCCAGAGGGACGGCAATCGAGACGCTCTCTGACGAAGAAAATTTCTACATTTGGAAAACCAACAGCAAATAGTCGAGAGGGCCTCGGCGGGCACCGAAAATTCCACACGGACGTCGGGACTGGGCATACAGGACTACCTGTATTTCGTCCAGACCGGCGGCGAGTTAAACTTCCCGTGGGATTTGCTCTCCCCGACATCAGACCAGTAGGTCAGAACCAAACAGATTTTTTATGGCCGCGACCCGTGCAAGGAAGTTGTTCTGGAGGTAATGAAGAAGATGAGCATCGGCACGGTTCCAGGTTTTGAGAAAGCACCGCCGCGGACGACCGGGCACTTCGAACACTCGGTGCAGTTTTATGGCGAGGATTCGTCGCTGCTCGATGAATCAAGCCGCTTCATTGGCACGCACCTGGTGAGCGGCGATGCTGCCGTCGTCATCGCTACTAAGGCTCACAGGGATGGCATCGCACAGCGGCTACAATCCAGAGGTCTCGACCTCTTCGTAGCCGTTACAAAGGGGCGTTACATCGCATTGGATGCGGCGGAGACGCTGGCCAGATTCATGCGGAACGGACGGCCCGATGCGAAACTCTTCGGCGATGTCATTGGCGTCATACTGGCAAAGGCTGCGGCCACGGGCGGAGATGCTTCCGGCGTCGCGGCATTCGGAGAGATGGTCGCTCTGCTGTGGGCGGAGGGAAATGCCGAGGCTGCGGTCCAACTCGAACACCTTTGGAACGATTTGGGGCAAAACTTTCTTCCTTTTTCTCTGCATTGTGCTTATCCGATCAGCGACTTCAGCCGCGGAGCACACGGTGAATCATTTCTCGAGATCTGCAAGAAACACTCGCATGTGATTCCGGTAGAAAGCTACACCGAATTGATCGGCGATGAGGCCCGCCTGCGAAGCATCAGTCAATTGCAGCAAAAGGCGCAGGCACTGGAAAACGAAATGGCGGAGCGCAAACAAGTTGAAGAGACACTGCGCCAAACCAAAGCCGATTTGGAATTGCAAGTGGAAGAGCGCACCGCTGCGTTGAGGCGGCTCTCATCCCGTTTACTGAGCATGCAGGACTCGGAACGCCGACGCATTGCTCGCGAACTGCATGACAGCCTTGGACAATATCTGGTTGGGTTGAAACTCAATGCGCATATGTTGCGACAGTCGCCGCAGCGTGAGGACTTGTGGTCTGAAGCCGATCGATTGATGGAGCAGTGTATTGCTGAAGTGCGGACACTTTCCTATCTGCTTCATCCCCCTACGATGGATGCGGCAGGCTTTGCCTCTGCTGCTCGTTGGTATGTCGAAGGCTATAGCCAGCGCAGCGGGCTCAAGGTTAGGCTTGACGCGCCAGCCGATCCCGGCCGCTTGCCGGACGCTATCGAATTGGCTCTGTTTCGCGTGCTGCAGGAGGCCCTGACGAATGTGCACCGGCACTCCGGCGCATCGGCGGCAGACGTTCTGATTCAACAGGACGCAGAACAAATTGTGATGGAGATTAGAGACAATGGCTGTGGCATGCCCGAAGCTCTGCTCGACCAATCTCGCGCCACGGGCGCCGGGGTCGGAGTGGGCATCATGGGCATCCGCGAGCGAGTACGGGAATTGGCAGGGAAGCTAACTCTCGAATCAAACAGCAATGGAACGCTGCTTCGGGTCGCTATACCTGTTCAGTCGGAAGAACATATCGAATCTCAGACAAGAACAGGTGAGCGATGAAGCTGAGAATCCTGATCGCTGATGATCATGAAGTTGTACGCAGAGGCCTGTGCGCTCTTCTGCAAGGCCATGAAGGTTGGGAAATCTGCGGAGATGCCAAGGACGGTCGCGAAGTCGTCGAAAAGGCGCGACAGTTGAGACCGGACATCGTGATCCTGGATGTCGGCATGCCCAATCTCAACGGCTTGGCTGCAACCCGGCAACTCCTGCAAGAGAATCCGCAACAGAAGGTCATCGTACTGACCATTACTGACTCGGACCAAGTGATACGTGAGGCATTGGATGCGGGTGCTCGCGGTTTTGTACTGAAATCGGATGCTGCGCGCGATCTGGTGACAGCCGTCGAGGCATTGCAGCGTAACCGAATGTTCTTCACTCCGCGGGTGAATGACATGGTTCTAGCGGGCTTTCTCGATACAGGCCACAAGCCTTCCAATGGAGAGGTGCCAAAGCTGCCTACTTTGACGCCGCGCGAGCGGGAAGTGATTCAGTTGCTCGCGGAGGGGAAGAGCTCGAAGGAAGTCGCCACTGTTCTCAACCTGAGCACCAAGACTGCCGAGACCCATCGCAGCAATATCATGCGCAAACTCGATATTCACTCCATCCGCGATCTGGTTGTGTATGCCGTCAAGAACGATATTATCCAAGTCCAGGTGTCCTCAGGCATTACCGCTTCGACGGATGGTTCCGCATAGTTCAGCAGATTTCCGGTTAACAAAGAACAAAGAGGGAAGCCTCGATGAAGGCTTCCCCAACGATTATGATGCGACGCGAAGACGATTCCTGCGAGCAATCTAGCTCGCTTTGCGTCGTAATGCCGAATCGTGCTTCCGTTCAACCTCGGCTTCGTCTGCCAGAGTCGCGTTCCATTCGTCGAATTGCTTCTGGGCTACCTCGCGTGCAATTCCGTACCGCTCCTGAAGTGTCCCGATCAACTGATCGCTCTGACCATCGATGACATCGAGATCATCGTTCGTTAATTTTCCCCAGCGCTCCTTAACGGATCCTCGCACCTGCTTCCATTTGCCTTTCAGTTGGTCTGAGTTCATGTTGTGTTCTCCTTTTTATTATTTTTGTTTATGAGTGAGTTCCACCGAGTTCATCCCGCGACGGCTATTGCATCGCAGCACCAGCACTTGTGAGAGCAGCCACTATGACGATCAGAAAAGCGACCACTACCGCAACCCCGCTACCCAGCAGTACGATTTCGCTCAGCACGTCCGCTTTCATCCGCTCATCTCGGCGCATATGCCCCCTTACCATTTCCTTTGCCTTGGCTTAGACGCCAAACGTCGCCCTGTGGAATCCGGCTACCAACAATATGCCCAGCATTTACAGCATTCACCGTACGCATTTGCACGATGTCATGCGATAAGCTTTTATCGGAAGATGATGCTCGGTTGAGTCACTGCGTAGATTGAGTCCCTGCGTAGGACTACATTGATCACGGAGGCAATCGCATGCTCTGGACGATATTTATCATGCTGCTGATCTTGTGGTTCCTAGGGCTGATCAGCTCCTACACCCTGGGCGGCTGGATCCACATCTTACTCGTGGTTGCCTTGATCGTTTTGCTGATTAACCTCGCGACCGGCCGAAGAGGGGCAGCTTAGTTCAAGCATGCCAAGATAAATAGATCGCTACAGGTTTGGGGAATTAGGTCGCCAGATGGTCGGTATATTCTCCCCATTTTAGGTTGTGGCTTGAACCCAACCTCGCCAACGGTCAAACTAAAACTTTCTTCCGCAGATCCCACTTCGATCGTAGGCGTCTATGCTGCGCTCTGCGTGGGCTTTCGCGCTTCCAGCACCTCGGCTTCCGCCTGCAACCAGTCCGCCATCTCAAAGCCGACGACCATACCTCGTTGCTCGTAAATTTGATAAGCCCGCCGCCGCACTTCCTCCTGAAAATCAACATCGCCCTGTCGTGGTTTTGCGAGTTCTCGTAGCTTGCTGTGCTTCACTTTCAAGCCTCCTTTATAAGTAAATCCTGATCATGCATGTTCTTTGAATGCATCGGTCCGGTCATTGTCGGCACGTAGCCCCTGTCTGTTTCGCAACTGTACATCAGCCTGAACGCTTCGCCTGTACAGCAGTTACTGTACTTTGAGGAGGACTTCGCTCCACCCACTTCAGCCATGCTGATCTTGTAGAGAAATCCGCAGCAGTAGGAGCCAGCGGCGCACGTCGGTCGTCATCAGAACGTTCTTCCCAACGTGCTCGCGACCGCGCCGCCTTCGAAAACATCGCGTTCAACACGAGCTTTCAGCCATAGCCCGAGAAACTCCAGAAGTTCTTCGGGAGGCTTCAGCCAGAGTTGCGCCGCCGTTCGTCGCCAAGTGCTGCGCACCAGCACGCTGACGCCACGTCCCCTCACGGCCTGGAAAGCGGGCTCGTCTGTCGCGTCATCCCCCAGATAGGCAACCGGAGTCGCGGCATCGATTTCGCTGAGAAAAGTGCGGACCGCGTCGCCCTTGTCACATTGACCGGCCCGAATTTCGATTCCACCGTCGAACTCCAACAGATCCAGGCCGGCATATTTCGCAATCAGCCGCCAGCCGAGCATTACGCGAGCGCGAATATCCTCGGCGCTGTCTTCGCTTAGTCCTCGCCAATGAATGGCAACACCGCCAGTTTTAAATTCCGCGCTCCCGCTCAATTGCTGATAATCAAGCCAGCGTTCGGCGTCTGCCAAACCCTCACGGGTTCGCGCATCAAGGGGTTGCATTTCGACGCTGCCGTCAGTTTTCCAACGCTGCAGTCCATGGAGCCCCCAAACCTCCGGAGCCGGGTGAATGTTCAGCAGGGTGAGAACTTCGTTTGCATCTCGACCCGAAATAACCGCCACTCGCGTGTGGCTGTGGCGCACAATCTCTTGCAGTGCCAGCGCCACTCCAGGATACGGGCCGGCCTGGTTTCGCTTGATCGAGAACGGGGCCAAAGTTCCGTCGTAATCGACCAACAGTGCCGCCTCAGTCGCAGATGCGACCGCTTCCAAAAACGACTGGAACCCGAATCTAACTTCGTCCCTCAAAATCTCAGCCCCCTCTCCTCTCCTGCCGCGTCACGCAACCGTCGCAGTCGTCCGCATTCTTTCCTGCGCTTCGTCGCTCCCATCCAAGCGGACTTCGCAGAGTTCCGTGATCAAATTCCCCGCCCAGCGGTAGATGTTGTGTTCTCTGACCGCCTTGCGCATGCGGCCCACACGCAACCGTCGCTCTTCCGGCTCCATTTCAAGCGCAACCCGAATTGCATCCGCGGTCTGATCAATGTCGTACGGATTGACGAGTAAGGCGTCGTGCAATTCGCGCGCTGCTCCCGTGAACTGGCTCAGAATCAGCACTCCGTGCTCCTCCCGCTGCGCGGCTAGAAATTCCTTAGCCACAAGGTTCATTCCATCGTGAAGCGAAGTCACAAGGCAAAGGTCGGCCGCGCGGTAATAAGGCTCAATCTGCTGATGGCTATGCTGACGCTTGAGAAATACAATCGGCCTCCATTTGCGGGATTGAAATCGCCAGTTAATACGCTCCGCCTCAGCCTCCACCTCCGCCAGCAAATCGTGGTAGCGCTTGATGTGCGTACGGCTCGGCGCTCCAATTTGGACAAATGTAAACTTCCTCTGATAGTTGGGATATTTTTCGAGGAACCGGTCAATGGCGAGAAATCGCTCGAGAATCCCCTTCGTGTAGTCGACTCGATCGACCCCAATTCCCATAAGCGTCGCCTCAACATCTAGATTGCGCAGTAAAGTAGTGCGTTCGGCGATGAAGCTGGGTTCGCTGTGCTCGACGCTGTGGTCTTCGGTGAATGCCACGCTGATCGGAAACGGTCGCACCATGGCGCGATGATCCTGGCGCTGCACCGAAAAGTGCTCCCAATCCACGCGCGATTCGACGACGCGATCGACGGTCTCAAAATTGTTGCAGTGCGACTGAATCTGAAACCCGATTAGGTCCGCGCCGAGCAGGCCATCCACCAGTTCGCGCTGCCACGGACAAATGCCAAAAGCTTCGGGGTTTGGCCAGGGGATATGCCAGAAGATTGCCACACGCGCATCTGGCCGTTTTTCTTTGATCATCCGCGGCAGTAACGCAAAATGATAATCCTGAACCAGCACTACAGGTTTCGAGACATTTTCGATTTCCTGCAGCACCGCGTCCTTAAACTTGCGGTTGACTTCTTCGTAGAACTGCCAATCTGCTGCCCGAAAAAGTGGGCGTGTATGCGCGATATGACAAAGCGGCCAGAGCCCTTCATTGGCAAACCCGTAGTAATAACCTTCCTCTTCCTCCTTGGATAGCCACACGCGGCGCAAACTGTAACGGGGGTCCTCGGGAGGAACACGCAGCCGGTCGGTGGCGCCTACAACTTCTGCGTCGGCGTTGCCACTACCGTGTGCGATCCAGGTGCCATCGCATGCGTTGAGCACAGGCTCGAGGGCAGTGACCAATCCGCTCGGGGGAACCACTACCTCGATCGTGGCCCCATTCCGTTGGTGCATGTAAGGCTCGCGGTTTGAAACGACGAACAGATCTCCATCGGCCAGGCGCCTGCGAAGTTGCACCGATAATCGCTCCGCTGTCCACATAGATTCCGCCGCTTCGCGCAGGCGCGCTTCATTCTCGGCAGCGTTGCGCGCATGGTTCAAGCTTTCGGCCATGGTGGCCACTTCGCGCGCCAGTGGCCGAAACATATCGAGGTCTGGCGCCTCCTGGCGGAAGGGGATCTTCCCGGTGCGCAGCCCGCGCATCCACAGCGCCGCTCGCGCGACGGGCCCGCCAATACTCCAGCGGACAATTAGCAGCGTAATCAAAACGATGAGGAAAACCTGAATCAGAACCCCGAAGAACGCATGGCGCCAGACCAGAAGACTCTGCTGCCGGATGTAGCTGACATCGTGCACTACGGCGAGACTCCCGAACACTTCGTTCTGACGCCGAATCGGCAACGCCAGAATGTGGACAGGAAGATTTCCCAGCTTCACGAATGAACTTTCTTCCTTGTCTTGGGAAACCGATTGCATCGCCGTTGGCGGAGTCTCGGTCAGGGTCTTAGCGAGTTCTGGAGTCTCGGCGACCACCGCGCCCCGCCGGTCATAAACGACCACGCCGAGCAAATGTTCACGGTTCCCGAACTGCTGCATCAGGTGCTGAAGTTCCTTCTCAGAACCCGGATTCCACAGATGCCCTACATTGCCGGCGAGACTCTCCCCCAACGTCTCGGCGCGCCGCTCCAGATCACCGCGCAGCGAGCGCTTTTCGTTGAGCACTTCATAGTAGGAAAACCCGAATGAAACCAGCGCGATGCCAAGAATAAGAGAAATGATGAGGCGAACGCTCAACAGTCGCATGCATAGTCGTCCTTTCCCAATTTTTGACGCGGAAGTGCTTGTGAGGGTTGTCGTTATGAGAAGTGAATTTCGATAATAACTCGCACCTGCTTGAGTGCTTTTCTCGCCCGTCACAGCACTCATCTGGGAGCGACAAAGGTCACTCTGGACGGATTGCGCGCAACATGGATGGAAGTATTCCAACCAAAATTTCGATAATGCTCCGACGTGACGGAGATCCAGTTCACGTCTTAAGAAACAACGGAACTCAGCTTCCCGTCGTTCGCTGAATGCTTCTGTGTGATCGCGTGTGTGATCGCGCTCATCATGCGGTAGCCGTTTGCCGGCACCGCGTGGTGATCGCATTGCATTTGCCCGTCGAACGCTTCAGAAATAAGGAATATTCGGTTCTCGGCCGGCCGACAACCCGACCTGACAACGTCTGATTTGCTTTGCAACCTGCATTCGCTGAATCGCTTCGGGTATAAGACGCGGTGGTGATCACTTGGCAATTATCTTGCCTGTTGTCTCAATCCGAGACGTACCCTGAAATTGGAAGAACCCGTAGTGATTTTCATTGCAACCAGTCGACTCGAACAGCATCTCAGATTATTAAAATTAGTTGGCCCGTGTAGTTTTGGGCCAAATCTTACGAAAGGGCAATTTGCGATGGCCACCGCCGCCAAGTTCCGCATCGACGTAGCGATTCACGATCTCCTGATGAAGTCCACCCAACACCCACCGGCGCCGGCCGAAGCCATGGGGCTAACTCTCCCGGAACCGGTCTTCCCGCAATTCCCGGAACGCCTGGATGATCCCGGCCCTGAAACGCCACCTGAGAAGCGGAAGTGGGGTGCGAGGGATGTCTTCCGATACTCGCGCGGGTGGCTCGGTCCCTATGTCCGCTCGCGAGTTCTGCCGGGAGAGTTTCATCCCATCACCGCCTATTTGTTTGTTGAGTACAAGTGCAATCTCGACTGCTGGTACTGCTGGTCCTACAACAACAAAATTAAGGGCATGACTGAAGATGTTGCGCGGCGCTCTATCGATTGGCTGCACGATAACGGCTGCCGAGTGCTGGCATTAATGGGCGGCGAGCCTCTGTTGCGGCCAGACTTCATTCATAAAGTCGTCTACTACGCTGCCAAGAAGGGCTTCTGGGTGTATATCGCCACCAACGGCCGTTTGCTCAAACGCGGCGTCGCCGACCGGCTTGGCGACGCCGGAGTCGCCGTTTTCAATTTCGCGCTGGACTCCTGGGACCTGCAACCGAGCCTGCCTAAAGCGCTTGTTCCCGCGCAGAAGAATCTGGAACACATTCTGCGGAAACAATACGTGGGCGGCTACCTCGTTTTTTTCAATATCAATATTTGCCGCAACAATATGGAGGACGTCAGAAAGCTCACCGAATACGCCCACGACCATCGCATCGCGACCGACTATCACATCAATGAAACGCCGATGCTCGAACAGGACGATCACTTCAAGCATCTTTATGACAACCCAACCTATATCCGCCCAGAAGATTGGCGGGAGATCGATTCTCTGGTGGATTGGTTGATAGTGAAGAACAAAGCCGGCTATCAGATGGTGAATTCGGTGCAACGTCTGCAAGAGATCAAGGCTTTCGTGCGTATGTCTTCCGGACTGGACCTGAGGGAGTACGGCTGGAACGGAGACGGCACGAAAGAAAACGGGCATCAGAAAGAGCTGCTGGCATCGTTGCCCGGGGTAGTCCAGCAGGACGATGGCGAATTGCATTTTGCGGAATGGAACTGCCGGGCCGGTCAGAACAATGTGATTATCCGTACCGACGGCACCGTGGCTCCCTGCTTCCCGATGTATGGAGCAACCTTCGACTGGGGAAACATCGATCAGCCGAAGTTCGATCAGAAGCAGTTGTCCGACATGAAGTCAACATGCCAGCAACACTGTTTCTCAACGTTGAATCATAACCTGGCCTACTGCTACAACGATGCCCGGGTGATCAAGTGGTTGTGGTCCAGCGTCATCAAGAATAAATTCCAGGGTGGGGTGCGCAGCTTCGAGGATTAAGAAGGGGAATCAGAGTGCGGGGACGAACCACGGCACTGGCGAACACAAGAATCTATCTTAATTTTGTCGGGGCCGTGTTTCTGGCGTTGACCTCGTTCGCAGTGAGGGCGAATGCGCAGCTTGATCAGCGTAGCGAGGCGGAACTTGCATCCCCGGTGGGGCCCTTGCGTCCTGGCGTGACCGGAAATCAAATCTTCGATCGATTACTCGCCCACAATGCGATTCGGATTGCGGCCCTGGCGGACTACACAGCTCTCAGGACCTATCGGGTGGTTGACGTGAACGGGAAGGTGCACGCCGAGGAAGTCGGACGGATGGAATATCGGGCCCCGGACCAGAAAACTTTTATGGTCACATCGGAAAAAGGGTCGACATTGATTCGCCGCCTGGCACTGAACCCGCTAATCGCCAGCGAGATCGAAACGACCGCGGGCAAGCAGCATCGCGATAGCACCATTTCCCCCGCAAATTACGACTTGGACCCATTTGGCGAGCAACACGTGGGCTCTTACAACTGCTTCGTCGTGCGGGCCATTCCAAAGCGGAGAGACAAGTATTTGTTTGAAGGCAAGATATGGATTGACGTTGAGGACTATGGGGTAGTTCGAATCGAGGGCCATCCGGCCAAGAAGCTGTCTTTTTGGATCGACAGAGCCGACTTTGTGCGTCAGTACCAGAAGATCGACAATTTCTGGCTCCCGCAAAGAGATGTGACTTTTGTCCAGGTCCGACTCTATGGCAAGAAGGCTCTGACGATCGATCACCAGGATTACAGCGTAAACAGTTCGGTTGGGATCGAAGAATTGGGCGGCGGTACCGGTCGGCTGGTGGGGCGACACTAACATCAGCGAACTTGAACTGGAGCAGAATTTTTGATAGAAAAACTGGAAGATCAGTTTCACATTGTTCGTGGGTGAGATGCGGGAATAAGTCCGGGCAACTGGTTCCTGAGGTATCCGCATCCCAAACGCGATAGTTCGCCTAATTCGGCGCCTACGGAATGACTCCTTCGCGGGAGTTCCGTCGGTGTAAGACTTCGAACCTCCTAGCCAAGTTTTGGAGTTCGGATGCTGTTCAATAACAAGTCGGTGGCGACGGGGATGTCCTCTCATCCCAGAGTTCGCTGTATCCTGCCTTCTCTGAGCTTTAGCCGATTGCTGCCGCGGCAGCGCTCAACCCCCGACCTCACAGTCGAGTTTCGTTTCATCCCTAAGAATACAAACCATAGAATTTCACCCATCAAATTTCACACAGCGCCGGAGGCATCTAATGGCCACGAATTTAGTCCAGATTGAGAATGACGCGGAAATCAAAAAACGATTAGAAACAGAGCGCATGCGCCTCCGGAAGATTGCCGGACTGGATCAGCCGTCGCACTTTCACCGGCCGGTGGAGCGCGCGTTTACAGCGGAAGAACGCAGCAAGGTGACGATTCTGTTCGGGGGATTTACCTGGAAGCATGAAGATTTGATCCGCGCGGTGTTCCAAGGCTGTGGCTATCGGTGCGAGAAGTTGCCGGTACCGGACGTGCCTGCTTTCCAGACCGGCAAGGAATTCGGCAATAACGGGCAATGCAATCCAACTTATTTCACGGTTGGAAACCTGGTGCAGTATCTCCAGTTCATGGAGAAGGAAGGTATTTCGCGCAAGGACATTCTGGATAACTACGTCTTTTTTACGGCGGGTTCGTGCGGACCCTGCCGCTTCGGCATGTATGAGGCCGAATACCGCTTCGCGCTGAAGAATGCGGGCTTCGACGGCTTCCGCGTTCTGCTGTTTAAAGACAGCGACGGCATCAAAGCTGCCTCGGGCGAGCCGGGACTGAAGTTCACTATCGATTTCGGGTTCGGCATGCTCAACGCGATGCACCTGGGCGACGTGTTTAACGACCTCATTTATCAGATTCGTCCATTCGAGGTGAACAAGGGAGAAACTGACCGCGTATTCCGGGAGACGGTCGATGGACTCTGCGACGATCTGCGAAATAGGGATTCGTTTGAAATTGAAGAGCGAGCTCCGAACTGGGCCAAGCCGAAATTTAAAAGCAACAAGATTCTACGAAACACGTTCAACGTGTTCGGCAAAATGAATGAGCATTTGCGCGGCAAAGACTACCTCAATGCACTAGCCGCCGCTCGCGAGAAGATGGCTGGCATCGAGGTGGATCGCACCAAGGTGAAGCCGGTGGTGAAGATCACCGGCGAATTCTGGGCGCAGATCACCGAAGGCGACGGCAATTTCCACATGTTTGACTTTCTGGAGCGGGAAGGCGCACAGGTGCTGGTTGAGCCCATCGCGACGTGGGTGGCATATCTGCTCTATCAGGCGAAGGCGCACGCAAAAGCGAAGTGGCCGGCGAATCGCCCACACCGGAATCCGCAGTGGTGGGAACTGAAAAAGCACTTGGCCAACGATTTGGGATTACGTAAGAAGCTGATGGGTCTCGGCGTCGGCGAGTGGATGTGGAACGGACTGTATCACCGGACGATCAAGAATCTCGGTGGGATCACGCATCATTTGGTGCCGCAGACAGAGTTGGCTGAGATGGCCCATCCTTTCTACAATCAGTTTGCGCGCGGTGGTGAAGGACATCTCGAAGTCGGAAAGAACGTCTATTACACGGTGCACCGTCTCTGCCACATGGTGCTCGCGCTCAAACCGTTCGGCTGTATGCCCTCTTCACAATCGGATGGCGTGCAATCAGCGGTCATTAACAAGTTCAAGGATATGATCTTCCTTCCCATCGAAACTTCCGGCGAGGGAGAGGTCAACGCGCACAGCCGCGTGCAGATGGCGCTTGGCGAGGCGAAGGTAAAGGCTAAGACCGAGTTCGAACAGTGCCTGAAGTCCACAGGAAAAAGTCTGGACGAGATCCGCGAATACATCGCGGAGCATTCTGAACTCAGGCGGCCTTTCTATCACGTACCGCACCGCGAAGGAATCACCGGAACGGCAGCCCAGTTCATTCTGCATGTGAACGACCGGATGGACAAAAGCAGCAGGCTCTGGCGTCGCTCGCGCGTGGCTGGGATTGCAGTTCCCAGTGCGGCTTAGCTGACGGGGCTGGCGAGACAGTGTGCCTTGCCAGTCCTATTTTATTTCTTGTGGAACTTCTTCTTGCGTGACCCGATTGGAGAATTGAATGCACGACCATCTTTCCGGACACGAAGCTAAAGCGCCTCAGTTGTTGCAGATCGCGCCGGCTCCTTTTCAAAAACCGCACGATCACCAGACCAAATTCCTGGTAGGGCTCGACGTTGGTTCTACCACGGTGAAGGCAACGGTGGTTGACTCCGCGACGGACAAGATCCTTTGGCAGGATTATCAGCGGCACGAGACCAAGCAACCGGAAAAAACTTTGGAATTTCTGCGCCGCATGGAGGCCGAGGTCGGAATTCACGCGCGCAACACGCGAATGTTCATGACGGGTTCCGGTGGCAGCGGGATTGCCGAACAGATTGGCGCGAAGTTTGTGCAGGAAGTTACGGCCGTTTCACTCGCGGTTGAGAAGTTGCATCCCGAGGTCTATTCGGTGATTGAGTTGGGCGGTCAGGATGCGAAGATCATCGTCTTTAAAGATGACGACGAAACCGGGCGCAAGAAAAAAATCCCGTCGATGAATGATAAGTGTGCCGGTGGCACCGGTGCCGTGATCGACAAGATCAATGCGAAGCTGAAGATTCCGACCGCCGAGCTCGCAATGCAGGGTTATCACGGCATCAAGCTGCATAAAGTCGCCGGCAAGTGTGGCGTATTCGCCGATACCGACATCAACGGCCTGCAAAAAGTTGGGACGCCGTCGGATGAGCTGATGGCTTCGCTGTTTGAAGCGATCGTGCTGCAGAATCTGAGCGTGCTGACACGCGGGCACACGCTGCGGCCGCACGTTCTATTGTTAGGCGGCCCAAACAGCTTTATCAAAGGCATGCGTGAGGCGTGGCAGGCGAACATTCCGCGCATGTGGCAGGAGCGCAAAGTCGCTGTCCCCGACGGCGCGAAACCGGAAGATCTGATCAAGGTTCCGAATAACGCTCAGTACTTCGCGGCCCTCGGAGCGATTGAATTTGGGAAGAGCGAAGACGATGGCGTCGGCTGCTACCAGGGTTACGAGAAGCTGCTGTACTACATCGAGTTCGGACGCCAGGAGGAGAAATCGAAATCGGGCGCCAAGGGCTTGGTGGCGAAAGACGGCGAACTCGACGTGTTTAAGGATGCATACCGTCGTAAGAAGTTTACGCCGGCTACGTTCCAGAAAGGCCAGACCGTCGGTGGCTTTATCGGCATTGATGGAGGGTCGACTTCGACGAAAGCCGTGCTGCTCGACGACCGGGGCGAAATTCTTTGCAAGGCTTATCAACTTTCGAATGGCAATCCGATTCAAGACACGATTGAAATGTTCGAAAATCTGCGCGGGCAGGTCGAAGCGCAGAACGCGAAACTGGAGGTTATGGGCGTTGCGACGACCGGTTATGCCAAAGACATTCTGAAAGATGTTTTGCACGCGGATGTGGCGTTGGTCGAGACCGTGGCACACACGGAATCCGCGCTAAAGTTCTACGAAGATCCGCACGTTATTGTCGACGTGGGTGGCCAGGATATCAAGATCATCATTCTGCACAATGGCCGCGTCAAAGACTTCAAGCTCAATACGCAGTGCTCGGCGGGAAATGGATATTTTCTGCAATCGACCGCAGAGGGATTTGGATTGGGCGTGGAACAGTACGCAGATCTGGCTTTCTCCGCCAAGTCGATGCCGGTTTTCGGCTATGGTTGCGCGGTGTTCATGCAGTCGGACATCGTAAATTTCCAGCGTCAGGGCTGGCGCGCGGAGGAGATTCTGGCTGGCCTGGCGGCTGTGCTGCCGAAGAATGTGTTCCTCTATGTAGCCAGTATTCCAAATCTCGCGGCGTTGGGTACGCGCTTCGTGCTGCAAGGCGGAACGCAAAACAATATGGCAGTGGTGAAAGCCGAAGTGGATTTCATTCAGAACAGCTTCCGCGCCGCCGGCAAAAAACCAGACATCATTGTTCATGAGTTCTGCGGCGAATCGGGCGCCATTGGCGCAGCGGCAGAATCTCTGCGTCTCTGGCGCAACGGCCAGCAGACCACGTTTATCGGGCTGGATGCGGTGCGGAAAATCAAATATCGCACGACCCGCAACGAGGAGACGCGCTGCCATTTCTGCAAGAACGATTGTCTGCGCACCTTTATCGATATAAGGACCGCACCGACGGATGACATGAGCTTTATTCCCATCAAGAAAGTCACGAAGGTTCCACTGATGCATGGCGAGCAACGGTTGATTATCGCCACCTGCGAAAAGGGTCTGGTCGAAGATGTCAACGATATGAAAGACATCAAAGCCGGTCTCGACGAGATCAAGGGAAAATATCCCAACTTCGTGGACTTCGCTGCCCGCGAGATCTTTCGGCCAGTGAATGCGAAGAGCGTAGCCGATCCGATTCCGGCCGCGAAATTCTGGAACAAGGCTGCGAACGAACGCATTCCGCTCATGGAGAAGCGCAAGAAACTACGCGTGGGCATTCCCCGCGTGTTGAATATTTACACCTATGCGCCGCTGTTCAATGGATATCTAGAGAGCCTGGGAGTGCAGCCGGAGAACATCATCTACTCTGACTACACCAGTTCCGATCTTTATCGCGCCGGCGCGAGTCGGGGCGCCATCGATCCGTGTTTCCCTGCGAAGATAGGTATTTCGCACGTCTACAACCTGATTCAGGAAAAGCACCGGAAGAAACCGCTCGACGTAATCTTCTTCCCAATGTACGACGTGCTGACATCGCCGCTGATTAAGATTGTGGGTACAAACGCATGCCCGACCGTGACCGCAACGCCAGAAACGGTGAAAGCCGCATTTACGAAAGAAAATGACGTCTTCGCTGAGCACAACGTCAAGTATGTGGATCCGGTGTTGAACTTTGCTGACCGAAAGCTCTTTGCTCATCAAATGCTGCAGGTATGGCAACCGATTCTCGGACTTTCACAGGAAGAGAACGACCGTGCCATCGAGGTGGGCTACAAAGCGCTGGCCGACTACGAGAGCAGCATCCGCAGGCGAGCTCGCGAGGTAATGGACCAGTTGGAACGCGAAGACCGTATCGGCATCGTCATGCTGGGACGCCCGTACCATCATGATCCCGGCCTGAATCACGAAATTATGGAGGAGTTCCAAAAGCTGGGATATCCCATCTTTTCGCAGAATACTTTGCCGCTCGACGAAGATCTGCTCGAGCGTCTGTTCGGCGAAGAAGTTCGGGCCGGAGTTATCAGTCATCCGCTCGATATCACTGACGCTTGGAAGAACTCATATTCCTGCAGCACGAACCATAAGGTGTGGGCGGCAAAGTTTACTGCGCGGCATCCCAACCTGGTGGCGCTGGAAATATCGAGCTTCAAGTGCGGGCACGACGCGCCGATTTACGGTGTAGTCGAGGGTATTATCGAACAGTCCGGAACACCGTATTTCTGCTTTAAGGATCTCGACGAGAACAAACCGTCTGGCTCGATCAAGATTCGCGTCGAGACCATCGACTACTTCCTGCGGCGTTACCGCGAAGAAGTCATCCGCAAGCGCAAAGCTGCGGAAGACATTGACGCTCAACTAGCTGCGTTCGAAGCGGAGCTTCGCAGCTCAATGACACCTGGGCCGACTCAGCCGGAGCGGGAAGCGCAGGAGATGGCGGCCGATTGACGGTTGTCCGCCCGCCTAGGACGCCGGCGAGCACTGCGATGGAGCGTGCACTGGACGATGGCTACAGCTATCCGTCGGCATCCATAAGACGATCAATAGCAAATAGACCAGAGGATGTGAAAGAACCGTGCGGTATCCCTGAGTCGCATTTTTTGCTCCCCGGCTGGCGCAGCGGAGCGGCTACCCCACTTCTATATTTGCTCTCAAGCAAGGTCCGGTAGCGCGAAATCTGCGGCAGTTGATCTTTTTTACTGGTCAATTTGACCAGTCCTCAGGCAGTCTTTCGTTGAATACTAACTACACGCGAATTCCAAATCAGAAGAAAGACACAACCTGTTCGATCTCGAAAATCCGGAAAAGTGTTTACTGCGAGGCGATTCGTGGATCTTTGGGCCGGAAGCTACCTATGAGCGCCACGGCGATGTTGGCGACGTCGTATTCCCGTGCGGATACACCCATGGACGCCGATGGCGATACCATTAATTCTACTGTGGTGCGGCTGATTGCTCGATCGCTCTCGCTCGGGCCAGCGTGCTCTCCTTGCTGGAGTGGCTGGATGCCAACGGATGTTGCGAGCGCCGCCAGTGCGCAGCGGATTGAGGATTGACGGAACGAGGATTGACACCAAACGAATTTGCTCCTTTCCGTTCCAGTTTGTTATCGGCTGCCATCACCGCCAACGTAGCAGGGTATTGACGATCAAGAAACGGACGTACCAGGTCTGCTTGAAGTGTGTGCAGGAATTTCGAGTATTCCTGGGTACTGATGCATTCCGTGCCGTCGCATTTCGCCAGCGCTCCGCATCTGCCGCTGAACGACATCACTGCAAACCACGCGCCGCAGAGGTGATCGGCCGCCGCACGGCCTCCCAGTCTTAATTCCGCATGTGAGCTATCTTGCTCAGACGCAATAGCTGGCACCTGTCATTGTTAATTCTTCTGAGTGTGTAGACGGAGCCCCGAACACCGATTCGTAGCTTCGGTTCTTAGTAACGCGCAGCGCAGCCACCACATCCAGCCAATCGGTATTTTCCATCCGTATGTTCGCCGCGGAACCTTGCGGCACAATACGATTCGAGCCTAGTCTCGTACTCCAAAATCGCGGCAACACCTTCGACGGATAGGAGGTGTCAGTCCGAGAGACATTCGTCCGAGAAACAAGGAAAGGTCAAGATTATGCCTCTGATTCAACTACTGGAAGTTCTGATCGTTGTCGGTGTTCTCCTGTGGCTGGTGAATCGATTCATTCCCATGCAGGGAACTATCAAGTCGATTTTCAACGGCATCGTGGTCATAGCCGTCGTTCTGTGGATCCTGAATGTTACCGGGCTGTTCCATTCGCTTCCCAACATCCGCCTGGGGAAGGGGTAACGATCTAGAAAGCGATTCTCATCGAACGCACCCAGCTAAGGCAAGAAAAACGCAATCCGGCAGGTATCTGCCCCAAGGAGATATTTTGAAAACCAAGCTTTTGTTAACTTTAGGAATCACCCTCAGTATGGGTGCGTTTGCTCAAACGAATCCTCAAACAGGCACTCTTGTCGAACCCATGAGTTCGATGCCGGTATACAGCGTGACCGTGGTCAGCCGCAACGTGCAGGCTGTCAACTACGAGCATCGCAGTGGGCCTTCCAAGCTCGATTTCGCGGGCACAGACCTGATGCCCTCGGCGAACGGCGATGCCAAGGTGAACAGCCGGCGGGGATCGATTGAGATCGATGCGGAATTTGGCGACCTCCGGGAACCGACGACTTTCGGCAATGAGTATCTGACCTATGTTTTGTGGGCGATTTCTCCTGAAGGCCGCGCGGTGAACCTGGGAGAAGTGTTAGTTGGGGACAATCATCGCAGCAAGCTGCGAGTAACCACCGACCTTCAGGCGTTCGCTCTGATCATCACGGCGGAGCCTTATTATGCCGTGCGGCAGCCGAGCAACGCAGTTGTGCTTGAAAATGTGGTTCGCGAGTCCACCAAGGGAACCACCGAAGCCGTAAACGCAAAGTACGAACTGATGGAGCGCGGCGGCTACATTCCCACCGGCTACCGGTTTGACCCCGTGGTTCTGAATGCCCGGTTGCCATTGGAATTCTTCGAGGCGCGAAATGCACTCCGCATCGCTCAATCCGAAGGAGCTCAACAGTATGCCAGTGACAGCTATCAGCATGCCGTCAAGTTGACCAACAACGCGGATGAATTTGCAGCCAGCCGACACATCGATACTAAAGGGCTGATCGCGGTGTCTCGCGAGGCTGTGCAAACTTCCGAAGACGCGCGCGAAATCGCCGTCAAAAAACTTAACGAGATACGACTGGCCAACGAACGTCATGCATCGAGCGACGCACAAGCACAATCGCGGATACAGGCCGACGATGCGACGCGGCAGAAAAACCAAGCTCAGTCTGAGGCTGCGACTGCTCAAGCGGCCAAGACTCAAGCAGACGCAGATGCCGTCAAGGCCCGCGCCGATGCTGCCGCTGCCCAAACTGAAACCGCCCAAGCTAAGGCGGACATGGCGAACAATGCGGCCTCGTCTGCCAACGCAGTCTCCGCGGCGCAGGCGGACGCGGAACAGGCTCGTCTAGCTGCGCAGCAAGCTCGGCAGGGCCAACAACAAGCGGAGATCGATAAGGCCGCTATGCGTTCGAAATTGTCGGAGCAGTTGAATTCGATTCTCGAAACGCGTGACAGCGCGCGTGGGCTCATCATCAGCATGTCCGATGTTCTGTTCGACACCGGAAAATACTCGTTGAAGCCGGGTGCACGCGAGAAACTGGCGAAGGTTGCCGGTATTCTGCTCGCCTACCCCGGACTCGACATTGCAGTCGGCGGCTACACCGACAACGTGGGAAGTGACGTGATGAATCAGACTCTGTCTGAAAATCGCGCTGGTTCTGTCCGCGATTATCTCGTGCAAGAGGGCGTCGCAACGAGTGCGGTTTCAGCTACCGGTTTCGGCAACACTTTGCCGGTAGCCTCAAACGACAACTCTTCCGGGCGCCAGCAGAACCGGAGAGTCGAACTGCTCGTGACCGGCGAAGCCATTGGTAACCCGGTCACTACGACCACAGGAAGCTTGCAGTAAGCAGGCGTACATAACGTTCATCATAATTGGAGGCAACAACCATGAAACTCGTAGGAATCGTCAGCACCGCACTTCTGTCTTTGACGCTCGTAGTCGCGGCTCCGGTGTTCGCACAAGAGGAGCACGAAGACGACGCCAAAGCCAAGCCTGCCCAGCAGGAAGAGAATAAAACGCAACCAGTCAAGCCCGGAACGCAAGAAGACAAGGCCGCCAAACCGGTAGAGAAAAACGCTAAGCAACAAGATGACAAGAATGCCAAGCCGGCAGAAAAAAATGTGCACCAACAACGAGCCGGCAATAACGGTAGTGGCCGCATTCCTGCAGACAAATTCAAGGCCAATTTTGGACAACAGCACACGTTTCGCGTCAGCCAAGCCGAATACGGCCACCGTAGCTTCCAATATGGTGGCTATTCCTTCGGATTCGTTGACCCATGGCCCAGCAATTGGCTCTACACGCAAGACGTTTATGTGGTCGATATCAACGGCGTGTATTACCTGTGCAACGCATCGTTCCCCGGCGTTAACCTTGCACTCAGCTTCACGCTATAGGCGGATCGTCAGGTTTCGCCTGCGGAGGCAACCAGCTTAACGGCGATCGGCGCGGGTCCATTTCCTTGGGCCCGCGCGCTATTTGTTTTCTGCGCCTGCCCCTCAACAACAAAGGTCATCTCACCAAGGAATCGATTTCAGGGGGCAGTGATGCCGTACAAGGAAAGTGAGCAGTAGTGCACAGACGCGGTCAGCGCCGCCGTGGAATCCTTATCTCGACGCGTAACCGTTCAGTCCAAGTAGCCCGCAGCAGCTAAAGCACAACCGGGCACCCTAAGGATGATCTGGCAAAGGTGGTTCAAAAATGCGCAAAATCCGTTTTCCGTTACTAGCTTTTCTGATCGTGGCCATACCGGCCATCTCCTTCGCGCAGTTCGGCGTGTCCATCATGATCGCTCCGCCAGCGCTACCTGTGTACACACAACCCCTTTGCCCTTCCACCGGTTATCTCTGGACGCCCGGCTATTGGGGTAATGGCGATGAAGGCTATTTCTGGGTGCCGGGTACATGGGTTGAGCCTCCCACCGTTGGTTTGCTCTGGACGCCCGGTTATTGGGGTTGGAGCGGTAACTCCTTCGCCTGGAATGAAGGTTACTGGGGCCAAAATGTCGGCTTCTATGGTGGTGTCAACTACGGCTTCGGCTACGGCGGCGTCGGCTATGGAGGCGGATACTGGAATAACGGAGCATTCTTCTACAATCGCTCGGTGAGTAACGTGAACGGTGGGGGCTTCACGAATGTTTACGAGAAGACCGTAATCAACGAAACCACGGTCAACCACGTCAGCTATAACGGCGGCGAAGGTGGGGTTACCGCTCGGCCAACCGCGGCAGAAGAGACGGCCTCCCGCGAGCAACACACGTCCGCGACCGCGATGCAAACCCAGCATGTGCACGCTGCCAGCACCAACCACGCGCTCCTCGCTTCCGTGAACCAGGGGCGTCCGGCCATTGCTGCGACCGCCAAGCCCGGCGAGTTTGCCGGTTCTGGAGTAGTGGCGGCCAAAGAAGCGGGAGCGCCTTACAAGGCGCCGGAAAATAAGGCAGCCGAAAACAAGGCCACCGAAAAGAAGGCCACTGAGAATAAGGCAGCTGAGAGTAAGGCAGCTGAGAGTAAGGCGGCGGAAAATAAAGTCACCGAAGATAAGGCAGCCGAGAACAAAGCCGCGGCGAACAAGGCCGTCGAGAATAAGGCCACTGAAAGCAAGGCAGCTGAGACTCGCTCGAATGAGAACAAAACAGCCACGAAGAAATCGGCGGTTCCCCGCACGAATGACGATAAGCCTTCCGCGAATAAAACGACGGCCGCACACACGAATGGGAACAAAGCAGCTCACACGCAGCCAGCAGCTCGCGCACAGGCTGCACCACGCTCACAACCAGCAGCGCACGCACAGCCCGCAGCTCATGCACAGCCTGCGGCTCATCAACAGGCTGCACCTCGTCCCTCGAGCGCTCCGGAGAAAAAAACTCCTGGGGACAAGGAATAGCTTTTGTCGAAAGTGGTCATCGGATCAGTTTGAACTTAGTCGCGCCGCAAGGTTATGAGGAGTTAACATGCTTGGAACTATATTGATCGTGATTCTGATCTTAACTCTCTTCGGTGCGTTGCCAAGATGGTCGCACAGTCGAAACTGGGGCTATGCTCCGTCCGGAGGATTAGGTCTCATCCTCTGCGTCGTTGTGATTCTCCTGGTGCTTGGCCGCATTTGAACTATGCATCACCGGGAATTTCGGCAGGCGCCAATAATGAGGCGCGGCGCCTGCTTTCTATTCGTCGGGTGGAACTTTTTCTGCTGGGTCGGCACTTCTTCCGCTGGCGCTCATGTGCGCGGATCACTCGCACGCCGACGAACACTTTATTCAAAGCTGACACGGCAGTCATCGAGTCACAGGTTCGATGGAACGACTCTGGAGCCCTGCGCTAACATTCTCGACTTCTATTCCGGGCTGTCAGTGCCGATCGAGACTAAGTAAAGATCAAGCGTGGTGGAAAAGTGTTGGCTGCGCTGGATAAGTCGAAGTCCGTTGTTCCCGTCCCTACAGTAACTGGCAGATTGGCTCAATAATCTGGCGTCACCACTCCGCATAAAAGCATGATAATCGACCCGACAAAATGCCTCGTGCACAAGGAGACAGTTACCGTTTGCCCACTCCCTTTTCCACTTTTTCTGCCGCGGAGAGCTTCCGATCCCGGTGTGGCTCGGTGCGCGGCGCGCCCGTGTGAAGTTCACAGGCTTCTCCGGTGGCAGCGCCGCAGGTGTTACAAGGTACAGATAGGATCTGCTTCGGGGTGAGTTCTCTGGTCTTCACACCACAGAATGCATCGCTTATATTAGGGAAAGATGTTCAATATTGCACATTTTCAAGTACATAGATTGAAGTGGCGGTTCCATTCTTGCCCAGAGCAGTTGTTTTTGAAATTATGAGCAAAATTGAACATCTTCGATAATCATGATTCTGTCAATATCCAGGGGAGTGTAGCTGTACAGGTCGGAGACCGGGATGGCGTCACCTGCCACGTTGACCAAGAGAAAGCGCGATTTCGAGCCAGAGAGCTTCCTTGCCACCATCGGCGCGGGTAGAAGAGTCATCGCCATTCCGAAGAAAGAAGTTGTCTTCGCGCAGGGAGATGCGGCTGACTCAGTCTTCTACATCCGCGAGGGTAAGGTTCGACTCACGGTCGTGTCCAAGATTGGTAAGGAAGCGACCTTGGGTATGTTGAGCGAGGGAGATTTCTTCGGAGAAGGCAGCCTGGCTGGACAGCCCTTACGCATGGGGTCTGCCACTGCCATGACGGACTGCGAACTTCTACGCATCGACAAGAAGGCGATGATGGAGGCACTTCATCGGGAACACCGATTTTCCGACATGTTCGTGGCCTATTTGCTGGCACGAAACATCCGTTACGAAGAGGATTTGGTCGACCAGCTCTTCAACTCCAGCGAAAAGAGACTCGCTCGGATTCTGCTGTTGCTGGCTCATTTCGGGAAGGAAGGCGTGCCCGAAGCGGTTATCCCCAAGATCAGCCAGGAGACTCTCGCCGACATGATAGGCACAACCCGCTCCCGCGTCAGTTTCTTCATGAATCGGTTTAGAAAATTAGGCTTTGTCGACTATGGCGACAGCGGGCTCAAGGTTCATAGTTCTCTTCTAAATATCGTTCTCCACGACTAGCATTCGGTGTTTTTTTTCACTGCACTCGCTCTCCGATTCCGCTCGTCTCTCGGGCAATGCCGGAACCAGTCTAGAAGTGAGTTGTGTTTTCGCAAGTATGCGAAACCGGATTGCGCCTCAAGGACGTGCTCCACAAAAGCGTGCTCTGATTTTTAAGGTCTTCGCCACTCACGATCTGTTTGCCCTCCGAAATGGGTTTGTCTTCGCAGGTTAACCAGATAAGTAATACAGCGAAGACTGTACAGGCTGCGCGTTTCGATTTATCAGATAATATCGCGCTACTTCGTACGAATGCCATGAACCTCCGCGGGCAGAAGGGCTAGAAAAATGAGTGCCGTTCAATTTCTGATCGCAGACGATCATGAGTTATTTAGGCGTACTGCGCGATCTTTCATCGAATCTCATCCCAACTGGCAGGTATGCGCCGAAGCCGGGGATGGGATCGAAGCGATTGAGAAGGCAAAGCGACTGCGTCCCCAGGTCATCCTGATGGACATCAACATGCCTCGCATGGACGGGTTAGAGGCGACGCGGATTATTCGCCGGGATCTTCCCGACTGCAACGTCATCATTGTTACCCAGAATCACGAAAGCATCGCCCGACAACAAGCTGCTGCGGTCGATGCGAAGGCCTCGGTGACGAAGTCGGAATTTACCCAAGAGTTGCCGCCAATTATTAAAAGACTATTCGAGAACCCGGTCTCGGAAACCGTAGAAAGCATAAGGGAAGAAAACGCCCGCACGCCAGGATGGGTCCGCGGCGGAGGGGCGTTGGGCGAATTGGTCCGCGCATTCGATTGGACCATGACCCCGCTCGGTGCCATCGACGAGTGGCCACAAAGCTTGAAAACCGTTGTTCGCACCCTCCTTACGTCACGCTTTGCCATGTGGATGAGCTGGGGGCCGGAACTCACCTTTCTCTACAATGATGACTACGCACGCATGACTCTTGGGAAGAAACACCCGTGGGCACTAGGAAAGCCGTCCCACGAGGTTTGGAAGGAAATTTGGGACGACATTGGTCCTCGCATTCACAGAGTCCTCGAGACCGGTGAGGCGACATGGGATGAGGCGTTGCTTTTGTTTCTGGAGCGCAGCGGATATCGCGAGGAGACCTACCACACTTTTTCTTACAGTCCCTTGGCCGGAGACGATGGCACGGTCGCCGGGCACCTGTGCGTGGTTACCGAAGAAACCGACCGCGTAATCGGTGAGCGTCGGCTCAAAACATTGCGCTCCCTTGCGGGAGAGTTGAGTCAGACAATCACCGAGGAGCAAGTCGTTTCCTGTATCGCTCGCTGTCTCGGCGAAAATCAAAAAGATTTACCCTTTACGCTGCTGTATCTGTTCACAGAAGATGGGAGCCAAGCGCGCTTGGCGTGTCAAACCGGAATCGCTGAGCATCACCCGGCCGCGCCAGAGTCGATTCCATTGGGCGAGGGGAACCCGTCATGGCCGATCAGCGAGCTACTTACCGGGAAAGATTCCATCATCGTGGAGAACCTACCCGAGAGGTTCGAGTCGGTTCCTTCAGGCTCCTGGGACAAATCGCCTTGGCGAGCGCTTCTTCTCCCAATTACGAGTCAGGGTCAAGACAAGCCCGCTGGTGTGATTGTGGCCGCCCTCAATCCATATCGCCCTTTGGATGTCAGCTACGCTGGATTTATCAATCTCGTTGCCGGCCAAATCGCTGCCAGCATTGCCAGTGCCCGCGCGTACTCGGCGGAAACAAAACGCGCGGAGGCTCTCGCCGAGATTGATCGCGCGAAGACAGCATTCTTCAGCAATGTGAGCCATGAGTTTCGCACGCCCCTGACTCTCATGCTGGGGCCGCTCCACGACTTGCTCGCCAGAAGTCAGACTCACCTTTCCCCAATGGCCAAGGATCAGCTCGACCTGGTGAGTCGCAACGGTTCCCGGTTGCTGCGCCTCGTCAATACCCTGCTCGACTTCTCGCGCCTTGAAGCCGGACGAGTACAGGCTGTCTATCTTGCTACCGATTTACCCCGCTTTACTGCGGAGTTGGCGAGCGTGTTCCGTTCTGCTACCGACAAAGCGGGGTTGCGGCTAGTAGTTGACTGCTCCGATCTTGGGGAACCGGTGTACGTCGATCGCGATATGTGGGAGAAAATTGTTCTGAATTTGATTTCCAACGCTTTTAAATTCACCTTCGACGGAGAAATCTCGGTCGGCGTGCATCGCGTGGGTGACATGGCTGAGCTCCGCATTCGCGACACAGGGGTCGGAATTCCTGCGGAAGCCATCCCTAAGTTGTTCGAACGATTCAACCGTGTTCCCAACGTGCCGAGTCGAACCCACGAAGGCAGTGGGATTGGTCTGGCTTTGGTACATGAGTTAGTAAAGCTGCACGATGGGTCGGTAAAGATCGAAAGCATCGTGGGGCAAGGCTCCACGTTCGTGGTCAGTATTCCATTTGGACAAACCCACGTCGCGAGCGGCCAAATGGGCGGCTCTCGTAGTTTGTCTTCGACCGCCGTGGGCGCGGAGCCCTTTGTAGAGGAAGCTCTTCGTTGGCTTCCTGACTCCGGCGCCGGAAACGACGAGATCTTTTCCGTGCAGGATGAGTTGCTGCCGGTCCCCTCTCCCCGGTTGTCCGAGACTGCCGATGGTCCTCGCATCCTGGTCGCTGACGACAACTCCGACATGCGCCAGTATCTGTCCCGCCTATTATCGGAACAGTACAAAGTGGAAGCTGTTGCTGACGGTCAAGCAGCACTTCACGCCGCGCATACGACCCTTCCAGATCTAATCGTTAGCGATGTCATGATGCCGATACTCGACGGCTTTGGGCTTCTGAAGGCGCTGCGGGAAGATGAACAGACTCGCACCATCCCAGTGATCCTCCTTTCGGCCCGCGCGGGCGAAGAATCGCGAGTGGAAGGCATTGAAGCGGGTGCGGACGATTACTTGATAAAGCCCTTCTCCGCACGCGAGCTGCTGGCTCGCGTCAGCGGCAGACTAGAGATCGCCCGGCTGCAGAGGGATCGGGAAACGCAATTCAGAACAAGCAAGGCAGAGCTGGAGCAGAGAGTTCAAGAACGCACCCAGGAACTGTTCAACGCCAGCCAGGAACTCCGTGAACTCTCTGCCCAAATTTTGCAGGCTCAAGACAAGGAAAGACGAAGGATAGCGCGAGAACTCCACGATGGTGTCGGACAACTTCTCGCCGCGCTCGGGATGGAGGCCTCCAATTTAGCTGGCGAGAGCGAGCGGCTGAGTGCGCGGGCCGCCTTGTCGCTCAGCAACATCGAATCGTTCGTCGCACAGATGATCCAAGAAATCCGCACTATGTCTCACCTTTTGTATCCGCCCCTCCTCGACGAGGTCGGCCTGGAGTCCGCACTTACGGAGTACGTCAACGGGTTCGCAGAACGGAGTGGCGTTCAGGTATTACTCGACCTCCCGGTGGCCGTCGGGCGGTTGGATCGGGACTATGAGCTTTCGTTGTTTCGTATTGTCCAGGAATGCCTCACGAACATCCATCGCCACTCGGCAAGCAAGACCGCCAGCATCCGCATCGTCCGCGATGATGAAGCGCTGCTGCTGGAGGTCAGGGACGAGGGTAAAGGTATGCCCCCGGAGCGATTGTCAGAAATTCAGTCACGAGGTTCCGGTGTCGGGATCCGAGGCATGCGAGAACGGACCCTCCAATTATCCGGAACGATGAGTATCGAGTCAAACGGTTCGGGAACCCGAATACGTGTTTTAATTCCGATTCCCAAGTCCCCCTCGCGAGAACGAACGGGCAGTGAATCGGTGCAGACAACTGTCTGACAGGCGAATTCCCTTATCACAGTAAGAAATACTTGAGTGCGTTTTCATATTTTTCCCTTTCGTCGTATCCAGTCAGAGACCAAGACAATCAGCGATTTCAACCTGTAGAGAGGCTATAGGCTCGCCCGCTAGCCTCGGCAATGCTGTGCACAATCGCTCATTTTGCGAGAAAGTAAGTTTCATCGTCGATCATCGGGTCTCTCCGCAGTCTCCCGTCAAGCATTCAGCCGACTTCTCATAAACCGGTCAATTCTGATCAGCCTTCCGATCCCTGTAAGGTCGATACTCAGCTAACAAGGTTCTGACTTTCCGAAGAGGCTGGTATCCCGGCCGCTACGACTACAAGGACGGATTCCGTATGGGCAGCTACAGCTTGCCGGGGTATATAGGCGCAAACATCGCGCTTGAGTTTTTCTACGTTGGCCCCCGCTCACTTCTTTCCAGGATGCATCTTAATGATGCGCACGGAAAGCCGCTCCAGGGTGGAAATCCAGGCTCGCCAAGTCAATGATCGATAGGGACTTCAGCACGGTCGCAGGCACGCAGCCTCCACTTTCGGGCCGGCGGACATCACCTATGTCGCCTATGGTGGGTTCCTTTTTGGGCCTCATCAACAAGTTTCTCGAGTGGTTCGGCGATCTGGGTATATTTTTCTGGCGAGTTGCGCGTGCTGCAGTCACACCTCCGTTTGAATTGCGAGAATTGTTTCGACAGCTCGACGAAATCGGATCCATGTCCCTGCCGCTCGTCGCATTGGCCGGCGCCGCCACTGGAGTTGTTCTCTCGTTAGAAGCCCGTTACAGCCTGACTCGATTTGGGGCGAAGTCGCTGCTTCCCGCTGCGATCGTGTTCTCTGTGATCCACGAGACTGGACCGATCATCACGGGTCTGGTTGTAAGTGGCCGAGTGGGTGCTGGCATTGGCGCGGAGTTGGCGTCGATGAAGGTCACCGAACAGATCGATGCCATCGAGGCGTCCGCGGTCAGCCCTTACCGGTTATTGGCGGCGCCTCGCATTCTGGCCTGCATCCTGGTGCTGCCTCTGTTGACCCTCGCTGGCGATGCCTGCGGTGTGCTCATGGGCTGGGTAACCCAGGCACTGGCTGAGCCGCTCTCCCTACACCAGTTCATCAACGCTGGTTTCAATGGTGCCGATTTTAACGATTTCCTGCCCCCCACCTTTAAGACGGCGGTCTTTGGCCTGATCATCGGTCTGGTTGCGTGCTTTCAGGGAATGCGCACCCAGGGAGGTGCGGCAGGCGTGGGCCGTGCCGCCACGAGTTCGGTAGTACTTGCATCCCTGTTCGTGATTCTGGCTGATGTCGTGTTGGTGAAACTCATCCTCATATTTTTCCCATAGGCGGTGAGTTGAAACGCGACGAGGATATATGCACACAATTGATCAAATCGGGATGGATTCACAAGAAACCCAGAAAGACGGCCTCGCGCCAGCGATCGCCGTCGCAAATTTGCACAAGTCCTTTGGAAGTCAAAAAGTCTTGAACGGCATCAGCATGGCCGTGAACCGCGGCGAGACTATGGCGGTTCTGGGGCGCAGTGGCACGGGCAAGAGCGTCCTGCTGAGGCTCATCATTGGGCTGGAGAAGCCTGATTCAGGATCGGTTCTCATCCACGGTCGAGATATTACCGGCCTTAATCTCGACCAACTCGGCGCGATAAGAATGAAGATGGGTTTCTTGTTTCAGCACGCCGCTCTCTACGATTCTCTGACTGTCGAGCAGAACGTGACCTTTCCATTGCAGCATCATAAGAAAGAGATGTCGAAGTCTGAACGTAGCGACCGCGCGAGGCAACTGCTGACCGAAGTCGGCATGGAAGGCCACTTCGAAAAGATGCCTTCGGATATTTCCGGCGGTATGCAGAAACGAGTGGGGCTCGCGCGTGCCCTGGCTCTCGAACCCGATATTCTGCTGCTCGACGAGCCCACCGCTGGCCTCGACCCGATCAGTTCCGGCGAAATTGACGACTTGGTGCTCAGGCTTCAGGCCGAACATCATATGGCTTCGATCGTCGTCACTCACGATCTGCACAGCGCGAAGACGATTGCCAACCGTCTCGCCCTGCTCAGCGAGGGAGACGTGGTGGTCGAAGGCAGTTTTGAGGACCTGCAAAAAAGCGACATCAAATTTGTTCAGGAGTTTCTAGGGCATTCATAACTGGAAGTATGGAGGGCATATGTCGAGGGCGGCGCGGTTGGGAGCTTTCATCGTTGTAACGCTGGCAATTCTCGTAGCGGGTGTCTTCATCATCGGGAGCAAGCAGTATCTTTTCAGCTCCACCTACAAATTGAAGGCCCAATTCGACAATGTCGTGGGCCTGGATGCGGGAGCCGATGTGCGGGTAGGTGGCGTCCACAGTGGAACTGTCAGCAGCATCGTGCTGCCACACAAACCGGGAGAAAAGGTTACGGTGGTTATGGATCTCGGCAAGTCGACGCACGAGATCATCAAGCAGGATTCCGTTGCCACTATCGAAACCGAGGGGTTGTTGGGAAACCAGTATTTGGCGATCTCCTTTGGATCCGCGGGCAAGGCCAACGTGAGCGATGGCGACACCATCGCCAGCGAACCACCACTGGAAATGTCAGATCTGCTGAAAAAGACGAGCGGCATTCTGGATAGCAGCCAGCAAGCAATCCAGAATGCTACTCGGGCCACCGCTAATCTCGACTCCATTAGCGCCAAAATTGATACCGGCCAGGGAACCGTGGGAGCGCTGGTTAACGACAAACAGCTCTATAGCAACCTCGAACAAACAACGAGCACCATGCAAGCGACGATGGTGCAGGCGCAAACCGGTGTCACTGACTTCCAGGAGAATATGGAAGCCCTTAAGCACAATTTCTTTTTGCGCGGGTATTTCAAGAACCGCGGCTACGAAGATTCAGCCGAACTAGCCAAAGATGAAATCGACCACCTGCCGCAAGGTAATGCGGTCAAGGAGTTCACGTTCTCGGCGAAGCAGCTTTTCGATAAGGAGGACTCGGCGAAGCTGAAGAATCAGAAGTCTCTGAACGTGGGTGGCGAGTTCCTGGCTAACAACCAGTTCGGGTTCGCAGTGGTCGTTGCCTCCACTGGCATGGAAGGCGATACCCAGAAGGACTTGGTGCTAACCGAAGCTCGAGCCATGGTTGTGCGCGAGTATTTAGTTGAGAATTTCGGGTTCGATGACAGTCAGCTTAAGACCCTGGGAATGGGCAAGAAGACAAATGCCAGTTCAGATGAAAGCTGGGGCACGGTGCAGATCTTCGTGTATCCCGCCGGAACCGAGATGCCGCCGAACAAGCAAACGCCGCCCAGTGTCTTATCCAAAAGTGCGTCTGCCCAACCGGTGCCAGCTTCGACGACCGCAGCGCCAAAACCGCAGTAGCAGCCATCATGAGTGTCGTGAACACCGGTCCACTGCCGGGAGACGTGTGTTTCGGCAATGTCGGATATGCGAGTTTTACCGCCGCCGTCGTTGGTCGAAACTCTTGCTATCGAATTTGCTGAGTATCCTCGCCGTTAAAGCTTATGTTCCGGGTAATCGATCCTCCAATGTCTGGCTGAGCGATTCGATAGAGGTGGTCTGGCTGAGCTCACGGATCTCTTTATCCCCCATGATGTCTTGCAGTCCCATGTGTCCACAGATTGCGCGGACCATTTGTAACACCTTCGTGATCTCTTTTTCTGCCAACAAGTCAACTTGCAGATTCAGATGGTCTCGAAGTTCACCTCTACGCATCATGCGATTCTGACGCATGAGTATGAAGCTGGAGAGAATCACTGCTTCCATCGCGACAATCATTCCGAGTAGAGAAAAAGGATAGGGGTCGAACGGGCGCACTCCACGAATCTTGCCGCTATTCACCAGTAGCCAGGCCACCAATAGGACTAAGTGGAAGATCACGAAGGGAAGACTGCCCGCGAAAAGGCCTACACCGTCAGCAAAGCGTTCGGAACCGGACCTCCGTTCTAAGGCTTCTTCCTCTTGCCTCACGATTGCGTCAATGTGTGATTGGGTCTGCCGCGAATTCTCGCTCATGAACCGATCTCCTCGCTACAGGATACGCCGGTTGCTTAGCCACGCTCTCTACTTCCGATCAGCCCGTCAACCGAGCCCTCGGGATCAATCGGTCATGATCTGTTGAAAATGCGGGTTCGCCCGAATTTTTGCTGCCTCCCGATGGCTGCCCATTCGCGGCCCAGCTCAAACGACGGAAGAGAACGTGCTTCTCGGAAACAACCCATTATGCATCTTGAATCTCGCCTCGTGGATCTGCGCTCTGGAGTTCGCGATGGAGCATCGCAGGAGTTGAGCAATCTCGCAGTGCCTACGGGTCAAGCTGGCTTCTAGGCACACCGCAGCTCCTGGCAGCGCACCGGTACATGAGCAACAAGACCCGGACACATCAGCTAACATATTCGAGGTGGAGAAACCTGTGCCAGTTTCCTACATATGAACCGACCCGGCCCGTTATTCGCGCCTCCACATTCATCCGATCCTTCACATGCCTCCAAACGGCTCCTACCGTGGCTCGTTGCCGTCGCCTTTTTTATGGAGTCGTTGGATACAACGATTCTCAACACAGCCGTTCCCGCCATCTCTTCAGCCCTTCACGTCGCTCCCCTCAGCATGAAGGCCGTGCTCGCGAGCTATACGCTCAGCCTGGCAGTCTTCATCCCAATCAGCGGCTGGATGGCAGACCGGTTCGGAACCCGTCGCGTATTCGCATCTGCGATTGGTCTATTCACTCTCGGGTCTTTTCTGTGCGGAATATCAAGCGACATCCATTTACTGGTTGCTTGTCGCATCCTGCAAGGTTGTGGCGGTGCGATGATGGTGCCCGTGGGCCGACTCACGCTGGTGCGAACGTTTGCCAAATCAGGTCTTTTGCGCGCGATGAGCTTTGTTTCTATTCCGGCCCTGGTAGCGCCCATGCTCGGGCCCATCGCTGGAGGTCTCATCGTCGGTTATCTTCACTGGCGCGTTATTTTTTTCGTCAATATTCCAATCGGACTCATAGGTTTGATCCTCGTTTATGTCCATCTGCCGGACTATCGTGAGGAGCAAACCCCTCCGCTCGATGTTGTCGGGCTCATTCTCTTCGGTTCCGGGGTCGCATTACTTTCCTACGTGCTGGAGATATTCGGCGAACACAGTCTGAGTCCACTGGAGATGTCAGGGCTCTTGGCGTTGTCCATCGCCTTGCTTGCCGGATACGGAATCCACGCAAGTAGTCTTCCGTTCCCTTTGCTGAAGCTGGGGCTATTCAGCATTCGTACCTTTCGCGCCGCCGTAAGTGGAAGCTTCTTCACTCGTCTCGGAATAGGCGGAGTGCCCTTTCTTCTGCCGCTGCTCTATCAGGTAGGCTTGGGCTTCACGCCCATTCAATCCGGTCTGCTCATCATGCCCCAGGCAATCGCATCCATGAGTATGAAAACGATCATGCCGAGGCTCTTGAGCCGCATCGGCTATCGTGGCGTGCTCATCTCCAATACTTTAATTTTAGGGGCTCTTCTGATGGTGTTTGCGACGATCGGTCTGCGAACGCCGGTTTGGGCCATCGTATTGCAGGCTTTCCTTTATGGAGCATTCACCTCGTTGCAATATACGAGCATGAATACGCTCGTCTACGCTGACATCGAGGAAAAAGACGCCAGCAGTGCCAGCTCCATCGCCAGCACCGCACAACAGATGTCAATCAGTTTCGGAGTGGCCGTAGCGGGTTTAGCCACCGCGTTTTTCGTTCCCAGCACACACTCCAATCCGACCGAAATGATTCATGGAATCCATAAAGCTCTCATTGCTCTCGGAATATTAACCATTGTGTCGACGATTGTCTTCGGCAGTTTGAAGAACGGCGATGGCGACGATGTGAGCCTGCACAAGGTTCTTCACCCGGGAGGATGACTCGACCTATCGATAGCCACCGGCTCAGCTTTGATCAATACCGATCGGCGCATGACGCAAGCGATCTCGGCCCACGTCTTGAGCGTCCGCATCCCGTTAAAGGCCGGCCCGTGAGAAATTATTCTGGGCCAGAAGTCATTCTGTAAATGAAAGCTAAAACCTACCTCAACGCTAAGCCTTACCACGAGAAGGTGTGGCTCGTTGGACTCAGGATGTTCTCAATCCAGATCTTTTCCAAAAAATCGGGCCGCCGCAACACTCGACTCGTTTCGCGACGTGCCATCAAGTGCGCCTTGCTTGCTTCGGCAATCCCCAAGGCCACCAGTTCCAATCACCTGCAAGACGAAGGAGCGCAGGGCCGATCACAATACGAACGAGTGTGGCGTCAATCAACACGGCGACTGCCAACGTAAATCCGATCATCTTGACCACCAGGAAGCTTCCGAACGTGAATGCCGCAAATACCACGATCATGATCGCCGCGGCGCTCGTGATCAAGCCTGCGGTTCTAGCCAGACCCTCCGGAATCGCACCCATTTCACTTAATCCGCCCCTTCTAGCTTCGAGAACACGTGCCACCAGAAATACCTCGTAGTCCATGCTTAATCCGAAAACGATTGCAAAGGCCACGATCGGAACAAGAGGAAACACGCTACCGGTTCCTCCAGGAACGCCCAGGAATCCGCTTCCGTGCCCGTTTTGGAAAACCAAAACCAGTGCTCCGAAGGACGCGGCAACCGAGAGCAGGTTGAGTATGATGGCCTTCAGAGGCGCGAAGATAGATCGGAACCCGCAGAGTAGCGCAAGGAGGGTCCCCCCGACTACCAGCCCCATTACTGACGGAAAGCGGTCTCTGATAATCGTTTCGTAATCGGCGTTGAGTGCCGGGATGCCGCCAACCAGAAGGGTTGCGTCAGGCACACCGGTGAGAGTGAGCGCGCCCGTTTTCCGGAGCTCCCGCACCCACTTGACTTGTTCGCGCAGGGAGACCGAACTCGCGGGTAGCAGTTCAATCAGCGCGGCTCGTCCGTCACTACTCAGGAACGTTCGACGGGTCTCGCGCGAGATGTCCAGTAAAGAAGACCGGTTGCCTTCCGCGATAGTGGTGATAGAAATCACGCGGCCAGAACGAGGGTCGCTCGCGAGGCGCTTGCTGAGACGGTCGAGCACATTCCACCCAGCGTCGGTCTGCGCGATAGAGTCGGTTGGAAGCTCGACAATAAGGCGCAAGGACTCAACCACACCTTCCCGATCCATTCCTCTCAGGGTGTGGAGAGCTTGGACAGACTCCGCGGCCGCTGGAAGCCAATCCCCTCGCGGAAGACTGGTATCCAATCGTCGGACCTGCCAGGCGAGCAGAAGCAAAGGAGTGCCTGCCACAAAGAGGGCAAGCCAGGGATGCGCGACGATCATCTTGCCCCATTGCCGCCAGCGAATGCCAGTGCGCTCAGCCCGCTTCGCATCCAGCTTGGGGGTGAAGGGCAATCGGCCAATATCAATCCGCGGACCGAGCCACGCCAGCGCCGTCGGAACGATGGTATTAGTAAGCAACACACTCATTCCCGCCACCAGAAATCCCGCGATACCAATGGAACGGATTTCGCTGATCGGAACCGTCAAGAGGGCTAGAAATCCGATGGCTACCGTCGAGGCTGAAATCAAGAGTGTGCGACCTGCCTGACGTGCCGCGATGACCGCGGCTGCGGGTCCATCGTTCCCAGCGGAAATCGCTTCCCGGAAGCGGCTAACCATAAGGAGCGCGTAGTCAATCCCCAGGCCTAAGCCCAGCATGGTGGCCAGATTCTGAACCAGAATTGACAAGTGCCAGCGCTGCGCCAGAAATCCCGTAATCGCCATAGTCGTCGCGATGGCAAGCTGGCCAACCGCCAATGGAATCAGGGAAGCGATCAGGCTTCCAAAAGCCACCAGGAGAAGTGCGAGGGTCGCGGGGATCACCAGACTTTCACCGCGTTGCACATCGTCGGAGCTTGCTTTCCGAATATCGAAATTCAGTGGGATCTCGCCGGTGAGTTCGAAATTCAGCGACGGATAACGGCCACGCAGTTGATTTTCAAGCGAGCTTGCCAGCTGGTGAAGTTTCGGAACAAGCAACTCAACGGGACCCTCGGTCGACGTGAGTCCCACCAGAACAAACGTTCCCCCTCCCCGGCCGAGGAAGATGGAGTCGTGAGAGTCGAGATAGGACACCACTCCCGAAACGCCTGGTTGCTCTCTCAGTGCTGTCGCGATGGGTTCTAATGCTTGCGTGCCCTCCGTCGAATCCGCAGGCGGGAGTCCCCGAATCACCAGGACCACTTGGTCCACGAACGGCGACCGAAAACGGTCGGCCAATTCTTGCCGGACAATTTCCGCTTGGCTCCCTTCGACCCGGGTCGCAGTTTCCAGGTGACGCTCGGCGTGAAAAGAGAATGGGAGGATTGCAATGACTGCTACGAGGACGATCCCTGACATCCATAAGCGGCGCACATGCATGGCACTAATCATGTCATACAACATCGTCGCCACTAAAGCTCTCTTGCGGAGGTCGCGCACCACGCCTAATAACAAGCTCTGTGAATCTGCTAAACTTTCGACATCAACGTGAGAGGATCAATTCGCACTTTACTGTTGTTCGCACTGCTTGCCGCCGCGCAATCTGCCGTTGCGCAATCTGGAGCACCTGACCCTCGCATTGGCGTCTGGACGCTCGTCTCTGCGCAGTCTAGCCTAGAACCTCCGAACCGGCTCTCCATTACACACGTGCAGGGCGGCGGGGTGCATGTGGTCATGTCGGGCGAAGCCCACTTCGATTTCACTGCGAATCGCAACGGACACGATTCTCCCGCACCCGGCAATCTCGGCTTCAATCAAATTGATCTGCGCAGGATCGACAAGAGGGAAAATGAGGTCGTCGAGAAAAAAGACGGGACTCTTGTGGCCACGGTTCGCAATGAACTTTCGAAAGATGGAAAGGAACTGACGGCGACCACTACTACCGCAGGCCATCCCGATAAGATCGCCGTCTGGACGCGAACGGGAGGCGCGAAGCTCGTCACGGACCCGTTTGTCGGCGAGTGGACGCAGGATCTCGGCAAGACCCATTTGCGGCAAGGGTTGGTGCTCAAAATCGAGGCGGACGGAAGCGGTGGGATCCGTTTTCTGGGCGACTTCAGCTATACCGCCCGTTTTGACGGAAAGCAATACGATCTGAAGAATTCGCGCAACGATACCGTGACGCTCCAACTCGTCGATCCTCACACGGCGGATGCGATTTACCAGCGCGACGGTCAAGTTACCCAAAAGGATAGGTGGGTGGTTGCCCCGGATGGGCAGCAGATGACGGTATCTACCACAGGCACGCTGGAAACGGGTCAGCGGCTGACGGAGAAGCTTGTGTTTAAGAAGTAGTAGGGGGGAATGGTCCGCGCAGTGCAGAGGCGGATCGATGAGTGCTATCGGGATTTTTCGACAACAACCCAGGTGTTATTGGTCAGCTTGCTTTAGTACCGATCTTGCCGGCTGCACCGGGTTAACCCTAACAATCGCCGCTTCTCCGGGCCGGAAGCGTTCGGCTTGCCCCTTGGCTGTCTCGGTCAGGAAGAACGGGTTGCTGTCAATTGCACTGTACGTCTGCCCAGCAAATTCGTAGGTGTAGGCGACCTCTGCCGTCGGACAGTTCAACACCCAGCCGCCTCCAACCCAAGAGGAATCGACTCTGGCCCGTACCAGTTGCCACTCGCTGCTTCCCCAAGCACGACGCAAGCGCAGCGCCGACTTGATCAAGTAGGCAATGATGACATCCAGAACGAGCCCGCCCAAGCAGACTCCTTTCACAAGAAACGGTTAGGCTCAGGCGGCCCCGATTAGTGATGTTAGCAGGCGATTTCGATCACTGCCCCACGACCATCTCACAGCTGCTCCGAGGCCGCGACCTTCGGAATCTCCGCAACGCACTCCGGCTCTCCCGCATCCGCCATGCATTCCAGGCAATCCGTACCGCAATCGATACCTCTCCGGTGAGCCTTGATGTTCAGGTCGAGATCGCGGATCGGTGCGACCGCGCGGACCTCACGCGCCGCTACCGAAATGATTCCCTTGCGATACATAAATTTCAGAATGCCGTTGACCGTGTCTTCCAGGGACGGGTCCGGTTTGCCCCATACGGAGGCATCCCGGGCGATTTGATAGGAAGAATTGTCATACCGTTTGAACTCCATCGCCGAGATATTGTCGACAGAGCCCACCAGAAAATCGAGCAGAGGAAAGAGAAGATCTTCCTTCCGGCATCGCCGGATCAACTCGGGAACGAAATCCGGAAGACTGAAAATCTCAAATTGCCGGCCCGTAGCTTTGGTAATCAGCCCGGTGATATCCATCATGTTCGAATAATCGTCGCGAACGACATGGTAAGTCTTATTCGCTGTGCCCGGAGTGGTGGAGATGGCAACCATGTTGTTCGCCACAATGTCGGCCGGAACAAAGCTGACCTGGTTGAGAGTGTCGACGCCAATGCCGTGATTCACCATGAAGGCAACCAGGCGAACCGCGATATCGAAATTGTTGCCTCCGCCCGTGACCGAAGGACTCACCAGAGCTGGACGGAAGATGCGCGCGGAGAGTCCGCGGCTGCGCGCGTCAACAACCACCTGTTCCGCTACCCATTTCGATTGACTGTAGCCAAAATCGAGAAGCTCCATATTCTCGTTCAGGTCGGTCTCATACAAGACTGACTTGACCGCCCAGCCAAACACGAAAGTAGTCGAGACATAATTGAATTCTTTGGGTCTTCCCTCAAACGCCAATCTTAGGACCTCGTTGGTTCCCAGTACATTCGCGTCGCGCATCAGGTCGTAGTTGAGCAGGTAGTTCACGGTTGCGCCGTTATGGAACACCGTGTCGATTTCATTCGCAAGAAAATCCCACACATCCTGCGTCAGGCCCAGCTTTGGCTGCCCTAGGTCGCCGGAGACTGGGATCACGCGCGCCTCGAACATCTCCGTCAGCCTCACCTCGCATGGCCCCATTGACGCCATTGCAGCTCGCAGTCTTTGCTTGCCCTGCTTTTCATCGGAAGAACGGACAAGAACATAGATTTTCGCCCGCGTCTGTTCCAGTAAGCTTTTTATGAGGAATGGCCCTATGAAGCCGGTGCCGCCTGTGAGCAGCACCTGTTTGAGCACCGGCATCCCAGGCGTGGGCGCAGGCACGGGAGGCTCGAACATAAGCTTCCTGTCGTTGCTCATCATTTGTTTCTCAGCGGCACACTGCTCTTCTCGGAAAGCCGCGAGGGAATGGCGCAGATGAACCAGTGCTTCTTCCGGGGCGCTCTCCAGTTGTTCGGCAAGTTCAAACAACTCGGCCACACTGACACGCTGAATGACGCCAATATCTACTTGTCTGGCCAGCATCTCGGCGCCTTTATCCTTCAGAAGTTCCTTGAGTTCATGCATGAACACAACAAGATCC